>OICK01000039.1_pt1 | contig 65583 bp, 72 predicted proteins | sample 1581281 | NCBI WGS metagenome assembly OICK01 (sample SAMEA3882557, study PRJEB24775) | human gut metagenome | biome: human-associated habitat; feature: intestine environment; material: feces | place: Netherlands | collected 2009/2010 | reverse complement strand
GGAACTTTAGAAGGATTATATGCAGGCAACTATACTTTAAATGAAGAAAATTCAAATGAAAATTATATAAAGGCAACAAGTGATGTAAATAGTGAGATTACAGCAGGAGAAACAACAAAATTGGAATTAACTAATGAGCATAAAAAAGGAAACTTAAAGATATACAAAGTAGATAAAGATAACAATAGAGTTGTACTTGGAAATGTGCAATTTGACCTATATTCAGAGGAGCTACAAAAAGTTATTGGAACATATACAACTGACGTAAATTGTAATAAATTTTACTTGTAACATTAAGTCCAACTAAATATTCTGGGACAGAGTAAAAATTATTTTCTATTTGTACAAAGCTGTATTTATTAACTAGACTCTTTCTAATATTAGCTAATTCTAAAGGTGGCTTAGTCGGTTTTAAATTTCTTTTTTCTTCTTCAATTTTACTGTTTTCATTAAGTTTCATAAGTCGACTTTCCATATATTCAATTACGGAATCTTCTGAAGGAAACTTGTAATTTTCAGCAAATATCTTATTTCTTAAATACTTTACACTACCTTCAACATAACCTTTTTCATTGCCACTAAATGCATTTGTTACATTAATGTCAAAACCATAATATATGCTCATTTTTACTAAATCCTCATTTAATTCTTTTTCGCTTTTTCCAATAAATTTAGAAACTACATTTCTCATATTATCGTAAACAACTTCTTTCTAAACACCTCCAATCATTTCAAAAAATTTAACATGAGAATCTAAAAATACATCTTTTTTACAGTTATCATAAAGATAGCACCATCTAAAATTTCCAGCAGGACTGGATAAAACAGCTATGTAATATCTTTTCAAAACACCATTTATTACAAGTTTAACTTCACCAAAATCATATTCTAATCTATCTCCAAATTCATAATCCTGTTTAATGAAACATTCATTACCAGATTGTTTAAATTTCCTAATCTCTAATATCACTGAAGAATAACTTACATCAAACCCTAGCCTTTTAAGTAATTCATAAATTTGTTGTTTTGTTAAAGCTTATTTATTTGTTCCAAGAACCTTACATTTATTTTCTTCATCTTTTAAAATATTTTCTAATGCTTAAAAAAAATCTGGTGTTAATTTTCTTCTAACTCTTGAAACAGAATTATATTTAGGTTTGGAAACAATGTCCTCTTGAATTCTTAAAATATTAGTTGAATTAGTTTCATTGTCTAATTTACTTAAATTTTCTTTATATTCATTCCAATATTTATTTACGGTTTTTTTATCAATTCCTAAAGATTTAGCAACAGATCTATTAGATAATCCTTTTTCCTTTAATTTTAATATTGCTGATAAATCCATAAAATTTTTCATCTCCCTCAACCTCCAAATATATTTAAACATGTATTTGAAGTTATGTAAAAAAGTGGTCCGTTTTTCAATTATTATTAATTGAATTTTTGGTCCACTTTTAGTTTATCAAAAACAGAAGAAAGTTATCTAATATGGCTTATAGAAATTGGAACGTTAGTGCTTATAGTTATGATAGTGATAGAAAACGATATGTTTTTAAAAGTGAGCTTGGAAAAAGCATTGATGTTCCTAAATATATAAAATTGCGAAAGTAGGGATATAGAATGGACAAGAGTTTGTTAAAAAGAATAATTGTTAGTTACGGGGTTTTGGCACTACATTCACTACAAAAATCGGCTAACAAAGATTATAAATTAAAAGATTTTAAGATAGAGCATTTGGCAGATGAAATTGAAGTAATGATTGGAGTATATCCAAAAGAAATAGCAATTGTAAAATACTTTAATTTAAAAGATGAAGATTAGAGTTGAAGGAAGTTATCTTAGACTTTTTAAATGAAGAACACGAAAGATTTTATAAAAGGGTATGTGATGAAATGATGTATGATGGTGAAGAAGATATTAGGACACTATGTATCTAAAATCCAACAAGATCAATATTCTGAGGAGGAAGAGCCATAAAAATTTGGATAGTGTTGTTTGTAGGAATTAGTAGTTGGTGGAAACATGAATAAATCAGATTACGAAAGAAAAATGAGAGATAAAGAGGCGATGAGATATTGGAAACAAAAGAATAATTATACACAAAAAACATAAAATTTATTGTGGAGGGTATTATGCAAATTTTTAAATCGAAACATAATGGATTGGATTTTTGCCAAATCTATGCCACAAAAGATGAATTACAAAATGAAGAAATACAAGAAAAAATTAACAATATTAAGAAATCTGAGTCAAAGGTTGCTATGTTTGTGAGTGGGGACGATGAATACTTAAAGATAATTGAAAGAATCATTATGTTGGAGGTAGAAAAAAGAAATGTTTTGTGATATAATAGCTCCAATATCTAAAACAGCAAATTACATATATAGCAAGCTCGGAAGGAGCATATATATATATGAAAGTAGTTGGATATTGTAGATTAAGTAGAGATGAGGATAAAGAAAATTATGCAAGCATAGAGGAACAAAAAATTATACTACAAGATTATGCTATGTCTAGAGGTTGGAAAATATTAGACCGTGATTTTTATATAGATGATAATTTTTCAGGTTATACACTAGATAGACCAAAATTTTCAAAAATGTTAAGAAAGGTGCAAAGAGGAGATATAGATGTTGTTTTAGCAAAAGACCTTTCTAGAATTGGAAGAAATAATGGAAAAGTATTAGTATTAATTGATGAGTTCAAAGCTATGCAGAAAAATTTAATTTTAGTATCAGAAATGGGAGGGTGTTATGATGTTCTAAATGATAGGGATGACACTATTGGTATTACAACTTGGTATAATGAAAGATATGTAAAAGATTGTTCAAAGAAAACAAGAGATCATATGCTTTCAAAACAAAAAACAGGTAGATTAATAATGGGAAATTACTATGGTTATGTGAAAGATCCAGATGACATTACAAAATTGACTGTTGATGAAGAAATAAGACCTGTAATTGAATTAGTTTTTAAATTATATATAGATGGAAATGGAATGAAAAAAATAAGTAATATACTGAATGAAAACTATAATTATCCAACGCCATCAGTATATTATCAAAAAAAACATTTACAAAGAGGTCGTATATACAAACACCCAGTTCAAGAGTTATGGTCAGATTATATGATAAAGAACATCATAGGTAATGATGTGTACTGTGGAACATTAAGAACTCATAAAAAGAAAACAATCTCGATTAGAGGAAAAGCTATAAAATTGCCTGAAAGTGAGCATTTTGTTTTTGAGAATCATCATGAGGCTATAGTTTCAAAAGAGACCTTTCAATCAGCAAATGACATAAGAAATCGAAGAGCAACAATGAATCGTCAATGTGGTAAACCTAAAAGAAATTATTTCTTTGGAGGATTATGCAGGTGCGCTGAGTGTGGTATGTCAGCATCTGGAATGGTACTTAGGAGAAAAAATAACGCTAAGGCTTATGAATGTAATGATTATAAGAAATATGGAACTAAAAGATGTAAAGGACATGAAATTCTTGAAGAAGATATGTGGTTTCAATTTAAAGATTTTTTAAAGAATACTAAAAAAGTTTATTTAGATGAAATAAAAAAAATCAATGTACAAAATAAAAAGAAGAAAATGCAGTCCAATAGAAAGAAAATACAGCTCGAACTAGAACAAGCTAATTTAGAATACAAAATGATTCTAACTCAGAAAATAAAAGATATAGCTACTCGGACAGAACCCAGAGCAAAATCAAATTATAGTTGATACATATAATAAATTAGAGCAAGAAAAAATGAATACTATTATTAAATTACAAAAGACACTAGAAAAAGAAGAAGAGGAAATAATTAATGAAAAATTAGAAGAAATTCATACAGCAATAGATTATTTTGACGAAATAATCAAAGCAAAAGAGCCAAATAGAGCAATACTAGAAGCTTTAATTGATACAGTATGGATAAATCACGACAAATCTGTAAGATTTGACTTAAAACCAGATATTAAATCATTAATTTTATAAATTCAAATATATCAATCTAACACATCAAAAGGTGTGTTAGATTGATTAAATTTTATTCTAAAAAATTTGTCTGATATAGTAATATTGTTTATATACATCAGATAAAAAAATTCCTACGGTATGGAACATACCCCCGTATGAGCATACAATTTGGGAAAATATCAGAAACGCTTGCTATTGCATAACATTTCTTTAATCGATAACTTACTCTAAAATGAATAAAAATTGCCACAAAATCGATCGTGAGGCGATTGATTAGGAAGGTTTAGCAATCATAATTAAAGATGAGTGGATATTCCAAGTTTTTTTACAACACTTACTCACATCAAAATATATTGTATCATAAAAAAGTGAAAAAATAAATAACTTTTGGCGTTTTTGCACTTTTAGTGCAAAATTTAATAAAAAATTGCACCAAAAGTACAATAGTAATTTAAGAAATTTTATGTTATAAAATTCTTATAATTATATTAATGATAGGAAAATATATTAAATTTTACAAAGGAGGTTAATCTTGAAAAAAACAGTTATAACAATTGCAATTACAGCACTTTTAACAGCAGTATTAATGATAAGTGGATATTTTATCTATACTAAAATAATTAATAAAGACAATAATGCAAATAGTAATATGACAAAAAAGAATGATAACAATTCTGAAAATGTTGAAAATCAAATACCAAATGACATTAAGAATATTAGTTTAGAAGAATGGAGAAAAGTAATAGCTCTTTTCTATAAAGAGCATTATGGCTATAAACCAGACAACATAACTTGTACAGAAGTAGGACCCAATATAATATATGTAACAATATATCATAATACAGAATTAGTGGCAGAATACACTCTTGATGCAGAAACAGGAATTGCATCAAGTCCAACAGAAAGAACAGCAAATTTCTTTAAAGGAATATTTTTAGATAACTTATCAACAAAAGTTAATTTTAAAAATAATGAATGTATTGCAATAGGATATATAGAAAAGGGAAAAGAAGCACAAATTAAAGAAAAATACTTTAATTCTGATATTGAATATGAATCTTTAACAACTGTTGTAGAAGGAGATGAATATCAATTTATAGTCATTCCAAAAAGTTTAGATGCCACATTAAGAATTTGGAAATATAATGTATCAGAAAATGGAGAACTATATTCTGAAGAATTATTATTAGAAGCAGTAGGAACACCACTATTAATAGAAACACAATGTACAGAAGTGTTTCCAAGAGTTGGTGTAGAATATGAATTTGGCGATACAAAATTTACCATACCACTAATGATTAGTGGTATGGATGGAAAATTTACAATAACTGATTATAAAAACCTAGTGAAAGACATATCAATATATTAGTTTTTAATTTGAAATTATTATAAAAAAGGTGGTGGAAAAGTTATAAAAAAATAGAATATTAAAAGCTATCAAAAAAACTTGTACAAACGTATATTTTAGGAGGAAAAAAATGAATAAAAAAATAATTCTTTCAGTATTAGCAATTTTAATTAGCATATGCTTAATACTAACAGGTTGTGGTAAAAACAAAGAAGATGAAAACAAAGAAATAGCAAAATTAGTTGATGAATATGCTCCTTTTGAATTTACAATTAAATATCCAAAAGATGCAGGATATAAATTCGAAGCAGATTTAGAAAATACACCATATGTAGCAGGTAAACTTATAAACGAAGAAAAAAATATCAAAATTTCATTTAATTTTTCAAAAACATATGAAAGTTCAATGAAAAAAGAAAAAGAGAATAAGTCTAGCCAAGAAAATTATGCGGAAACAAATTATACTAAATTAGGTGGATATGAGTATTATGATAAATTCAACTATTATGGAGTAAGCTTATTAAACAAAAATGAAGAAGGTAGTTGCTTACAAGTTATAGTCAAAATAAGTAAAAACAAAAATAATGGAGCAAAATTAGATGTAACAGAATTTGCAAAAACAGAAGAATTAAAAAATATCTTAAGTTCTATGACATTAAATGATAAGATAGAAGGTAAAAAAGTTGATGGAATAATATCATCAAACCATAAATTAATAGTAAAAAACCTAGAAAATCCAGACGAAAGCAAGTATTATGTTAAACAATATCCAGATACAAATGGTGTAAAAAGCATATATGCCTTAAAAGAAGTAAATAAATACAAAGGAGAAGGAGCATCTTTCAGACTAACATATTATGGAAATGAAGGAAACTACAAAGATTTAGATACATGTCTTGCATACCAAGAAAAAACATTCAAAATGAAATTTGAAGATTATACATTATTTGGACAAAAAGTTAAAGTAGATGTATCAAGACACGCAATAGGAGAAAGTTCATCACCAGAAAAATACAAAACTTGGATAGCAGGTTATTTTGAAAAAGATGGAAAAGTATATGATTTTCTATATATTCAGTATGTTGGGGTAGATGATAGTCTTGGAGAAAAATTAGTTAATAATGTATTAAATAATTTTACAATACAAGAATAATGAAATAATAGGAAGAGAGGAAATTAAATATGGGATTTATTAAGGCATTTACAGGAGCATTAGGAGGAACATTTGCGGATCAATGGAAGGATTTTATTGTACCAAGAAGCGATGTGCCAGCAACAGCAGCAATTTTTGGAGCTGAAAGAAGAGGAACAGATAGTGGAAGAGGATCAAATACAAAAGGATCAGAAAACATAATAACAAATGGAAGTAAAATAGTAGTACCTGAAGGAACAGCATTACTTACATTCCAAGACGGAGCAATAACAGGATGCGTAACAGAACCAGGTGGCTTTATATATACATCAGATGATCAAAATTCACAATCATTTTTAGCAGGAGATGGATTCTTTTCATCAACCCTAAAAACATCTTGGGAGAGATTTAAATTTGGTGGAACACCAGGTGGAGAACAAACTGTTATATATGTAAATCTAAAAGAAATACCAGGAAATAGATTTGGAACACAAGCTGAAATTTATTGGGATGATGCGTTTTTAGGAACACAGGTTGGAGCTATAACAAGAGGAACATATACAATGAAAATAGTAGATCCAATACTATTTGCAAAAAACTTTGTTCCAATGGAATATTTAAGACCAGGTGCAGAAGTATTTGATTTTGCTGATATGGATAATCCAGCAGGTGAACAACTATTTAATGAAGTAGTAGGAAGCTTATCAGCAGCATTTTCAAACTACACAAATGACCCAAGTAGAGGAAATCGTATATCAAAAATACAAGGAGATCAAATAGGATTTGCTCAAAGTTTATCACAAGCAGTAGAAGAAGGATATACTTGGAAATCTGGAAGAGGATTAGAAATAGTAAAAGTTGCAATAACAGCAATTGAATATGATGAAGACACGAAGAAACTATTAAGCGATGTAAAAAAGGCAGATGCTCTATCAGGAGCAAGAGGAAATTCATTTATGCAACAATCAGTTGCTCGTGGTTTCCAAGCAGCTGGAGAAAATGGTGGAGGAGCTGGAATGGCATTTATGGGAATGGGCATGAATGCTGCTGGAAATGTTATGGGAGGATTCCAACAACCAGTTTACCAACAACCTCAACAGCCTCAACAACAAACACAACAACAAGAAGATCCTTATGAAAAATTAGCAAAATTAAAAAAACTATTAGATGATGGAGTTATTTCTCAAGAAGAATTTGATGAAGCAAAGAAAAAACTTTTGGGGGTTTAATAAATGAATGAAAATGAAAATGTAGTTGAAAATCAAGAAGAAATATCTCAAGTACAAGAAAATAATGCAACTGTTATAAAAACAGATGTAGATGCAAAAGACGGGCAAAACAAATGCCCTAAATGTGGAGCAACAGATATCTCTTTGAACCCCCAAAATGGAAAATTAAGATGTAATTTTTGTAGACACGAATTTGAACCAGAAAAACTAGATGCAATGGAAAAAGACATAAGCAAACTAGAAGGAGAAATAGTAGGGTCAGGTGCTACAAATATAATAGCAGATACAAATGATATGGTAACATTTAAATGTAGTAGCTGTGGTGCAGAGGTAGTAGTAGATACTGCCAAAGCAACACAAGCTAGGTGTCACTGGTGTAGAAATACATTATCTGTAAATCAACAAATACCAAATGGTGCAGTACCAGATACAGTATTGCCATTTAGCATTCCTAAAAAAGAAGCAAAGGAAGCAATAGAAAAATTTGTTGGTAAAAGAAAATTCTTTGCACATCCAATGTTTAGAAAAGAATTTACAACAGATAACGTAATGGGAGTATATTTACCATATATGATAGTTGATGCAAATATACATGCAAATTTAAAAGGACAAGGAGAACATGAAACAAGAAGATGGACAGAAAAAAATGGGGATAGTTATGATACATACTATGATGCGGATTTATATGATGTAGAAAGAGATTTTGATTTAACAATAGAAGGATTAACTGTAGAATCAAGCAAAGATAAATTAGATACAGGATCTAAAGATAAAACAAACAATATAATCAATTCAATAATGCCATTTGATACAGAAAATTGCGTAAAATGGGATGCAAATTATATAAAAGGATACACATCAGAAAAAAGAGATACTAATGTAGAAGAATTAAAAGGTTTAGTCAAAGAGCAATCAAAAGATGTAGCAAGATTTGCAGCTAATAAAACCTTGGAATTTTATGACCGTGGTGTCAGATGGGATTCTGAAAATTTAGAAGTGAAAGGACAACAATGGAAATCTGCATATTTACCAGTATGGCTTTACAGCTATCAACAAAAAAAAGGAAATAAGAGTTTACTTCATTATGTAGCGGTAAATGCAAGAACTAAGGAAACAATGGGAAGTGTTCCAATACATATGCCAAAACTTGTATTGATTTCAGCACTTGTTGAAATATTAGGTATAATTGCAATGATATTCACAAAAACAGATGATAATAATTGGCCATGGCTATTTTTATTAAGTGGTATTATATATTTTGGGTTAATGCATTCAAGATATAGAAATAGTGGTGCAAGACATAGCCACGAAAAAGAAACAAAAACAAATATGACAAATTTAAGAGAATATGATAAATTTGTTACAAAACGAAGAAGACTTGATAATTCTACAATGGAAGGTGCAAATAACACAAAAATTAAAGGAAATTCAAATAAACTAGATTTTAAAAAGCTTCTTAAGAAATAAAATTAAAAAAGCTGACATAAAGCAAAAATTTATAAAATTTTAAAGGAGGAATTTTATGGGATTATTTTCAAAAGAGGAGTGTTGCTTCTGTAATAAAAAAGTAGGAATGCTATCAAGAAAAAAATTAAGAGATAAAAAATATATATGTAGAGATTGTGAAAAAAATTGTAGTGCATTTATAGATATTTCAAAATTTGATTCAGAATATGCAAAGCAACACTTTGAATACATGAAAAAGCAAGATATTTTATACAAACAAGCTTTCGAACCATTAAGCAAAGAAGAAAAACTTAGAACATTTTATCAATTTAGCGGTATAGTTTTTGCAGATAGTATAGCGATGTTTGAGGTGATTACTCCAAAAACAGAAAAGAAAAATTTTAAAGAGTTATTCAGATATGATCAAATAAAAGATTATGAAATCTATTCTAGTTTAAACAATCAAGAAGGTGGAAAAAAATATTCAGAAGTTGGTGTTCAAATAAACTTATATTGTAAAAATGGAATAGACAGTGTCGGAATGACAGAACAAGAAAAAGCAATGGCTCATCCATATGTGAAAACAATAAAAATTTGTTATGGAAAAAATGTTAACAGTGATTTATGTGTAAAAGATCCAATAAACCATTTAGATGAAATCTTTTTAAGAGAGCCACGATTTAAATCATTTGCAAGAGGAATAAAAGAATCATTTACAGGAACAGAAACAGAAAGAAGAAATATGAAACAAAGTGTAGATGCAATAAAAGCACTTGGAGGACTTGCAAAGGCTAAGTTAAGTGGAGATGAGAGCAGTATGGAAGCAGCAAAGGCAAATATGAAAGATACAATTGCTAGCACAGTAAATTTAGCAAGTGGAAATCGAATTAAATATAAAGAAATAGCAGATTCCGTTGAAAAAAGAGTTTGGAATGAACAATAAAGGGGAAAGTATAATATGGCTAAAAAAATAAAAATTGTAATATATATAATAGTTGTTATTTTTTCAGTTTTTCTAATAGCAAAAGCTATAAAACAGGAAAGTGGAGCAAATCCAGAAGTATTAGATAAAGTAGTTATTTTGAATGAAGCAAAAGTACTTCCAGAAAACGAAGGTAAACTTGTTTTAGTTTCCGGAAAACTTAAAGCAAGTGAAGTATTTAAAGATAATACATTTGGATTAGAACTAGATACATTCAGGGTAAATAAAATAGTAGAGATGTATCAATATAAAGAAGGTAATGATGAAGTTGGTTTTGAATGGAAAGAAAAAGTTGAAAAAAAGTCTATTATATCAGGTTCAGGGGGAATATATAGAAACCCAGAAAAATCAATGAGCAGTATAAATAAGTGTGATAAAGCATATTTAGGAGAATTTACTGTTTCAGAAAAATTAACACAAAGAATAAATAACAATGAAAAAGTAGAACTACCAGAAATAGAGGGATTTAAGAGAAAAGGTGAATACCTAACAAATTCAAAATGGGGGCCTAGTGTTGGAGATATAAGAATAAAAATGAGCTATGTAAATTTAGAAAAATTAGGAGACATATCAATACTTGCCAAACAAGTAGGAAACGGTTTTGAAGAGTATAAATTAGATACAGGAGCTTATGCTTTTAATGTATATCAAACAAAAATTTCAAACAAAGAAGAACTAGCAAAAGCACTAGAACAAGACAGTAAGAACATGGCTGGTGGAATGATATTCATAATTATAGTACTTATAATTATAGGAATAATCCTATTTAGAACCAACATAAAAAATTTAATTGATAAAATTAAAAATAAAACAAACAAATGAAAGGAGGATGGTTTTATGAAAAATAAAACAAAATATTTAGTAGCAATATTATTAATGCTAGTTAGTTTTTTACTAATTGGAGCTACTAATGTAAGTGCTAAAACAGTCACAGTAGAGACTGAACAGGAACTAATTAATGCATCAAAAGGAATTGATTCTGAGATAAATGAAATTAAATTAGCAAAAGATATTACTTTAACAAAGTTCCTAAATTTTTATGTTGTTAATGACATTACTCTTGATTTAAGTGGACAAACATTAGATATAGGTTTCAATGGTCTTTCATTTAGTTATGGACAGTCTGATTATGATGAATCAAATAACAAATACTATTATAACTTTAATAGTAAATTAACAATTAAGGATAGTAGTAGTAGTAAAACTGGTAAGATTCTTTCAAGAGAAAATATTTTCTTTAATTATTATGATACTAATCATGATGGGGAAATAAAAAAATTTGGACTAACTATTGATGGTGGATATTATGAAATGATTAGTTCAAGGCCTAATTTCTTTGAATTCTTTTCTAGAGATCACGAAACAAATGGTAAAAATCTTACTGTTGATGTAAATATAAAAGATGCTGTATTTAAATTAAGTGATGGTATGTATCTTTTTGGCACTATATCAAATTCTGATTCAGACATTAAATTGAATTTTAATTTTGAATCATTAAAAGTGCTAGGACTTACAAATAAATTAGGTAGTTTAAAATTAGGTGAAATGAAATTAGATGAGGTGATTGATCCTAATTCTAAGGCATACTTTCAAAAACTACCTTATACAACAGGAGCTCCAGTTTTAGAAGAAGCAGATAGAAATACTTTAGTTAGAAATTTCTATGCAACTGGAGGAAATGATCCTTATATTATTATAAAAAAAGTTAAAGGCTTTGAAATAAATAATGTAGCAATAAATGAAACTTATAAGGAAACACCTAGTCTTAATGGTATATCAATTAAAAATATAAGTGATAATGATTTACAAATTCAAAATGTAACAGTAGATAGTGCTAATTTTACTGTTGAAGGGCCTAGTACATCACCAACTGTTAGTGCTGGTGCAACAAATACAGATTACAAAATTAGGGCAATAGAGGGACTCCCTGTTGGAACTTATACAGCAACAATTACTGTAACTGATAGTAATGGTAATTATACGGCAACAGTTACATTAAATGTTGAGCCAAAACAATTAACAGGATTAGGTATTAGTGGTTTAGATAGTACATGGGTTTATGGCACTACTAAAACTCCAACTGCAACAGGTGTTGATGGCTTAGGAGCAGGCGATTATAAAATCACTTATTATAAGGAAAACAATGGATCTTATGAAGATATAGGAACAACATTACCTAAATTAGTAGGTAAGTATAAAGCTACTTTAAGTATTACAAATCCAAATTATACAGCAAGTGAAGCTAGTGTTGATTTTGAAATTAAACCAATTACTACAGAAGTAAAAGTAAAAAGTCACGATGGCGAATTTACATATGATGGTTCAGAACACACAAATAATGCTTATGATGTTTTATGGGCAAATAATGCTAGTCCAATAACTGACAAAACATTACCAAATGGTGATAAAGTTACTGCAGTAATTACTGGTAAAGTAAGAGATGTTAAAGATACAGCTCTTGAAAATAATACAATTGAAAAAATAACAATAACAAATGCAGAAGGTGTTGATGTAACTGATTGTTACTCTAGTATTGTAAAAGCTGCTGGTAAATTAACAGTAAACCCAATTACAACACCAATAGTTGTAAAAGCTGATTCAGATACTAAGGTATATAATGGTACTGAATTAACAAAAAATACTTATACATATACTGATGGTGTATTACTATCTGGTGATATGTTAGAAGTTGCAATTACTGGTAGCCAAAAATTTGTAGGTTCTTCAAATAATACTGTAAGTAATGTTAAAGTAATGAGAAATGGTGAAGATATTACTTCTAACTATACAATGGGAACACATGTAAATGGTGTGCTTGAAGTAACAAGTGCAGAACAACCTTTAGCAATTGCAGATCAATATGTAAGAGTTAATGGTTCTATATTATTAAGTTATTTAGAACAATCAGTAACTGGAAATGAAGGAAACATTGATTTTACTATTAAATCTGGAACAGCACTTACATATGATGCTACAAATGAAGAATATGTAGCAGGAGCTACTGAAGGTGATGTTGTAATGACTGTTACAGCAGCAAAAATGGATCTTGGTGGAGATGGTACTCCTGAATGGAAAGAAACATCAAAAGATTTTACAGTTCATGTTGTAAATAAAACTGATGTAAATATTTCAGGACTTTCTAATAATGAAACATTTACTTATGATGGAAATCCTAAAATGCCAACAGGAACAATTAGTGTTAATGCAGGAACAGTAAATGTAAGTGATTTAGAAGTAAAATATCAAGGAACAGGAACAACCTCATATAATAGTGCTACAGCACCAACAAATGCTGGAACTTATACAGTAACATATAAAGTTCCTGATACTAATACAAATTATACAGGAACATTTAGTGTAGCATTCACTATTAAAAAAGCTCAACTTGATAAAGTAACTATTGTTAAAGATACTTTTGAATATACTGGTGATGAAATAGTTCCACAAGATAGTAATTTTGATTTAAATAAGATGAATTTTTCTGGCGATATTAAGGCTACTAATGTTGGAAATTATAGCATTACAGTATCCTTAAAAGATAAAGATAATTATGAGTGGAAAGATAGTACAACTACAGATTTAGTTTTAAATTGGTCAATCACTCAAGCAACACCAGATTATACAGTACCAACAGGATTAACTTCTGTAAAAGGCAAAATATTAGCAGATGTAGTGTTACCAACAGGATTTACATGGAATGCACCTGCAACAGTGTTAACTGTAGGAACAAACACATATAAGGCTACATATACTCCAGTTGATACAACAAACTATAAAACAATAACTGATATTGATATTGAAGTTGATGTTAAAAATACATTTAATGTAATAACATCAGTACCTGGTGGAAATGGAACAATTACACCAAGTAAAATAGATGTTATAGAAGGAAGTAAAGTAAAAATAACATTTACACCAAATACTGGATATATGATTGATAAAGTATTAGTAAATGGAATAGAAAAAACTGTAACGGGAAATGAAATAGAAATAACAGTAGATGAAGAAAAAACAGTAGAAGTAAGCTACAAGAAAATACCATTTACAATAACAGTAGAAGAAGTAACAGGAGCAACAGTAAATCCAGATGGAACTGTAACAGTAGGTTATGGAGACAACAAAGACTTTACAATAACAGCAAACACAGGCTACAAACTAGTAAAAGTATTAGTAAATGATGTAGAAAAAGCATTAGATGGTAACACATTAAAATTAAAGAACATTACATCAAATATGAAAATTAAAGTAGTAGTAGAAAAAATAGAATACAAAGTAATAGAAGGTGCAGAACAAACATATACAATAAAAGAAGATACAGAAGCAAGATTTAGAATAGATGCAGATTATAGCCTATTTAATAACAAAGTATATGTAGATAATGTACTTGTAGATAGTTCAAATTATACAAGCAAAAGTGGAAGCACAATAATTGTATTAAATAAAGATTATGTAGATACACTTGCAGTTGGAGAACATACATTAAAAGTAGCATTTGCAGATGGAGGAGAAGCAGAAACAACATTTACAATAGCAAAAAAAGCTGAAAACAACAATAACAACGAAAATAATACTCCATCAAAACCAGAAGATAAAGAAGAAATGAAAGATAATGGTTCAAATCCTAAAACAGGCGACAATATAATGCTTTATGTAGCAATAGCAAGTATGTCAATAATAGGACTTGTAGCAACAACAATAGTTGCAAAAAAGAAAAAAATGAACTAAAATACTACATAAGAGAGGACTAGAACTTTCTAGTTCTCTTTTTAAAAATAAAGGGAGCGATTATATGGCAGGAAAAAGAACTAAAATTAGAAAAAAAATAAAGCTAAATAAAAAGTTAGTATGTACTATTGGTGTTTTACTATTGATTATAGCTGTTATATCTGCAATTATAATGATATTTAAACCTATAAATGTAGGGAAAATAAACAAAGAAGGTAAAGCAGAATATATAGAACGAGTTGCAAATGTAACAAAATATCCAGACAAAAAAATTGTAGAATTTAAAAATAACTATGAATTAATAGACAATGGAATAATAACAACTGAGATCTATGAAAAATTTAAAAATAATGATAATATTTATAATCTAACAGTAACAGAATACTTAAGACTAAGAGATATATCATCAAAAGAGAGTTATAATATAAATAAAGCAATACAAACAGGAGTAGTAAAAGAGGACACAATATATGCAGATTATTTTGCGAAAACTTGTGGATTTGAAAACAAAAAAGAATTATTAAAATATACAAAAGCTGTATTTGAACTAGCTGACAAAGAAAAATAGTTGCAAATTCTTTAATTGAATTTTATATTTGAAATGATGAATAATAAACTGAATTGTCTAGATTATATCACGAAAACGCCTAAAATTCAACCAATAGAGACAAGTATGGAACTTTCAAATAGTCGAAAGCTAATTTCCAATAGAGCATATAGAGATTGGAATCCATCAATATATAGATATAATGAAAAAATGCTATATCTTGAAAAGAAAAATAAAAGTTGGAGCTGATGTACCTAAACGAACAAGTTGGAAAAATTATTATTAAAATAGAAAGCATTTTTAAAATCTCTTTGCATACATTTAAAAAAGAGGTATATGTATGATTATAGATGAATTTAAAAGTGATAGCACATTGATAAGATTTGATGATAGAGACATTGAAACTAAAGAAAATAATGAAGATATACTTAATATATTAGTAGGATTAATTATAAAAAAGATTTCAGAATATTCTTAAATAGATTTGTAGTTTTATCTAACTTATGCTAAACTCACAACCAGTAGATAAAATTAACAAAAGAAAGGGGGTATTTTGGAAAAAGTATATAATGCTTATTTAAGTGAAAAAATTAATAATAGTTTTGGCGGTTATGCTATATATTTAAGAAAATCAAGAGCAGATGCAGAAACAGAAGCTAGAGGAGAAGGGGAAACACTTGCTAGACACGAAAAAATGTTATTAGATTTGGCAGAAAAAATGGGGATAAAAATAGACAAAATATACAGAGAGATAGTAAGTGGAGAAACGATTGAGGCTAGACCAGAAATTCAAAAATTATTATCGGATGTAAAAAAAGGTATGTGGAAAGGTGTACTTGTTGTTGAAGTAGAGAGATTGGCTCGTGGAGAGACTATGGATCAGGGAATTGTTGCAAAAGCATTTAAAATTTCAGATACTAAAATTATAACACCTATGAAAACATACGATCCAAATGATGAATTTGATGAAGAATATTTTGAATTTGGATTATTTATGTCTAGAAGAGAATATAAGACTATTAATAGAAGACTGCAAAGAGGAAGAGTTTCATCTGTTAATGAGGGAAAATATGTAGGTAGTGTTGCACCATATGGTTATGAAAGAGTAAAAATAAAAGGTGATAAGGGATATACATTGAGAAAAAATTCGGAATCTAATACTGTAAAAATAATCTACGACTTATATGCTTATGAAAATTTATCATTACATGAAGTTGTTAAAAGAATTAACGAGATGGGACTAAGGCCTAGAAAAAATGATAAATGGTGTGTTGCAAGTGTAAAAGACATTTTGGCGAATCCAGTATATATAGGAAAGGTTAAATGGAATTGGAGAAAAGAAGTAAGAGTATATAAAAATGAAAAACTTATAAAAACTAGACCAAGAAATGATGAATATATACTAAAAGATGGTCTACACAAAGCAATAATAGATGATAGGACTTGGAAGATTGTCGAAGCAAAAAGAAGTTTAAATAAGTTGCCAATACCAAGAGTTAATACAGTACAGAATCCACTATGTGGGTTAGTATATTGTGCCAAATGCGGTAAGAAAATGAAAAGAAGACCATATACTGATAGAAGTAAAGAACCTACAATATACTGTGACAATCCTAAATGTGATAATATAAGTTCAAAATTACATTTTGTTGAAGAAAAAGTTATTGAAGGGTTGAGAAAATGGTTAGAGCATTATCAATTGGATTATAAGGAACATATAGAAAAAATCAACTGCAGTAGAATAGAATCGATCGAAGATACAATAAAATCTCTACAAGAAGAAGTAAAAAAAGAAAATGATAAATTATTAAATATTTTTAATTTTCTTGAAGATGGAACTTATACAAAAGAAATGTTTAAGTCGAGAAGTGAATCTGTATCACAAAATGTAGCTAGATTAAATAATTCTATCGAAGAATATGAAGCAAGGTTAGAACAAGAAAAAATTGTTGATAAGGAAAAAGCTGTTTTAGTACCCAAAATTGAGAATTTATTAGATGTATATAATCTTTTAAAAACACCAGAAGAAAAAAACGAGTTACTAAAAACAGTAATAACACAAGTTACATATTTAAAAACAGAAAAGGCAATAAAAAAGGATTCAGATCCTACAAATTTTATCATAAATCTATATCCAAAGATAAATAAAGCTAATGTTTGATTTTTACATAAAAACACATAATTTATATAAATGGTATTGAAGAATAAAAGAAGAAAATTATTTTTTTTACCCATCAAGCGACCTCTTTAGGGGCGAACGAATTAGCGCATTTAGAAATGGTTGGTAGTTTAGTGCATCAATTGACAGAAGGCGTAACTATAGAAGAATTAGAAAAAGCAGGACTTAGTGCATATTATACAGATCATGGGGTGGGTTTGGAATATATCCAAATAAGAATTTAAATAAATTTGATTTAAAAATTAAAATAATTGTTAAAATAATTATGTAATTTCAAGATACGATTAAAATCTTGTTTACTATTAAGAATATTAAAAATATAAATTGTATCAGTATTTTCTGATATATAATACATAATTCTATATCCAGAATGTCGTGAACTTTTGTATATAATTTCTCTAAAACGCTTGTCCGACATTTCTGGAATATATCTGCCAATATATGGCGAATCTTCTAAATCATGAATGCGAAAGAGAATGTTTCTATTCGTTTCAATGGCATTTCTTAATGAATACTGATAATTATAATAATTAATATCAATAAGTGACTGCTTAGCCAAATCGTTTACTACTACGTTCATATAATGCCTCCATTTCTTTTTCAAGTTCTTCTAAAGTTATAGTTCTTCCGTTTTTTATATCATCTGCACTTTTAGCAAGTCCTATAAAAATATATAAATCATATAATGAACCATAAAATGTACCGTCATCAGTTGGAGCTTTCTTTAGAAGTTCACTAATTTTTTCCATAGAAATATCTTCCTTTATACTCATAATAATCACAATCCTTTCTTTAATTAAATTTTCTTTCCAATTAATGACCTTATACATTCTTTGTCATTTTCGGATAAATCATCAACACCATAAGTGTCAACATATTTTTGAGTTACTTCTTGCAAAATTTCTTTCGTACTTTTTTTCAAAACTTCTTCATCAATATTGTATGGTAAAGATTCGATAACATTAACGAATTTTTCTCTTATTGGTGACATATTTAAAACTCCTTTCATTAAAATTTATTAATAGTATACCATAATTTAAATTAAATTACTATGCTTTTTATGTGAATAGCTTGTAAAATTTATACAATATACTAAAAATTCCAACGAATAATAATATCTTGTGTTTTTGTTTTCCTGTCTTTTTTTCCAATCTCAATATAGTCTATAAAGCTATTGACAATATCATAATTAAGCTCTTTAAAATCTTTAAAGTGATTAATTATTTTTTCTTTTTGTTCTTTTATAAATTTACTGTTTAATTCTTTTTCTTTTAAATTAGATAAATCATTTTCAAGTTTTGTTAGTTCTTTTTGTTTTGCTGATTTATCAGATAGGAAAGATGAGTTTAGATCTTCAAATACTTCTTCTGGAACTTTGCCACTTACTTTATTTAAGTAAAGTTCTTTTATTGCATTGTTGATATCTTTCATTTCTTTTGAAAGTAATTCAACCTTGTTTTGTAATAATTTGGCTTTGTTTAAATTATCATTTGAAACAAATAAATCATCAGATATATTATCAAAATTATAAAATGCTAAAATCTTTTCTCTAATCTTTTCAGTAACAAGATTTTTAAGGTTTTCATAGCCAATAGAATGGGGAGTGCAAGTTCCATAGAGTTTTTTAGAGCCTTTACAAGAAAAATAAACGTAACCTCTATCATTTCTGCATTTATAAAGTTTTGTACCACAATCTAAACATACAAGCTTATTAGTAAATAGATGAACTTCACCATTTTTACATCTTCTTGTTTTACTTTTAAAAATCTCTTGAACTTTATAAAATTGCTCTCTAGTAATGATAGGTTCGTGAGTGTTCTCTACAATAATCCATTCTGATTTAGGTTGATTTTTCATTTGCTTAGATTTATAGCTAACTTTTTTATTATAGCCTTGTACTAAATTACCAATATAAACTTCATTTTTTAAAATTTTACTAACTGTAGATTCACACCAATAATCAATATTCTTACCTTGATTTTTAAAATTAATTCCTTGTGATTGTTTATATTTAGTAGGTGTTAAAATACCCTTATCATTTAATATTTGAGCAATTTTAGTAATACCGTTTCCTTGTTCATATAGATTAAATATTAATCTAATTACATCGCTGGATTCTTCATCTATAACAAGTTTATTTTTGTTTTCTGGGTTTCTTTTATAGCCATAGCATACAAAAGAGCCAATATGTAATCCTTGCTGTCTTTTACTATCAAATGTTCTTCTAATATTTTCAGATAAATCTTCTAAATACCACTCATTTACTAAACCATTAATTTGTCTTGATTTTTTGTTTCCTTTATCTAATGTATCAACATGATCTACAAGGCTAACAAATCTAACATTCCACTCTACAAACTTATTATGAAGATATTTCTCAACCATTTCCATATCACGAGTAAATCTACTTTGTGTTTTACAAAGTACAATATCAAATTTATGATTTTTAGCATCTTCTAATAATTTATTAAATTCAGGTCTTTCACTGTCAATTCCAGAATAATCCTCATCACAGTAAATGTTATAAATATCCCAACTCCTTTCTATTGCATAGTTAATTAGCATAGATTTTTGATTTTGGATACTTTCGCTTTCATCGTTTTCATGAAGCTTGTCATCATCCTCACGAGAAAGCCTACAATAAATTGCTACTCTCATAAGTTTACCCTCCAATCGGTAAACTACTCATTTTGTACAATCTCATTATACAATAACAAGTAGTTTTAATTAAGGCTCTTTGCAAATTCATTTACAATTAATTTATTGACAATATTATTTATAAATTTTGTAATATCATCTATATTGTCATATTTATTCTTTTCAATAACATTAAAATTTACTTTCTCACACATGATATAATCCTCCCATGATATTAATTTATATTCAAAAAGGCTTGTATTCGTGCAAAAATACCATTTATTGTAGGATAACTGTATTTGTCAAGTGAAAAATGGTCCAATTTATAATTGGAAAACGGACCACTTTTAGTTTATCAAAAACAATAAATAATGCCGACAAAAAATGTAGGCATAAAATTACTTGTACAAAATAAGTAGTTACATATATATTTTCTTTTAGGATAGTTTACAAACACACACCACATGGAATAGATGTATATCCAGTATCTGCTGCTGGAAATCCATGGACTGCAAGCTATATTGCAGCAAAAGGAGATCCAATTGCTAACCTTCAAGAAGATTTAGCGGCAGAACAGAAAGCTAGGGCAACTTATGAAAAGCTAATAGATCTTTCAAAAGATGATCCGGATGTTGTTGATGTTCTTAGATTTTTACGTCAAAGAGAAGTAGTGCACTTCCAAAGATTTGGAGAGGCGCTTCGAGGAGTGCAGGATAAACTTGCAGAAAAGAAGTTTTATATGGCAAGTTGTAATAAACAAATGTGTAATAGTAATGATAATAACACCTAATAATAATTGAACTTAAAGAATACTATAGAAAAAAATAAATTGACATGAAATTTAAATAGTGTTATAAATATATGCAATGGTAAAAAGTTGCATATATTTTGTTTATTAAGAAGAGAATAATTCAAGGAGAAGAATAAGAAATAAATGGAAGAATTAAAGAAATGCGTAATATGTCCTCATAATTGCAATGTGAATAGATTAGAAGGAAAGATTGGAAGGTGCAAGTGTAAAGACAAAATTAAACTAGCATTAGTATCAACACATAATTACGAAGAACCTTGTATATCAGGAAATAATGGCTCAGGAACAATATTTTTTTCTAACTGTAATTTGAATTGCATGTATTGCCAAAATTATGAAATAAGTCAATTGGGCAAAGGAAGAGAAATATCTATAGAAGAATTAGCAAATATTTTTAATGAACAACAGCAAAGGAAAGTGAATAACATTAATTTAGTTACTCCAACAATGTATGCATTTCAAATAATAGAAGCAATTAAAATAGCAAGAAAGAATGGACTTTCAATACCAATTATATATAACACAAATGGATATGAAAAAGTTGAAACATTAAAAGCTTTAGATGGATACATAGACATATATTTGCCAGATTTAAAATATTATTCAAATGAACTCTCAAAAAAGTATTCTAAGGTGGATAATTATTTTGATATAGCAACAGAAGCAATAAAAGAAATGTATAGACAAGTTGGCAAACCTAAATTTAATAAAGATGGTATAATACAAAAAGGTGTAATTATAAGACATTTGGTTTTACCAAATCATATTCAAAACAGCAAAAATATTTTAAAATGGATAAAGCAAAATATGCCAAAAGACATATATGTTAGTGTAATGGCTCAGTATTTTCCAACATATAAAGCCAAAGAAGACAATTATATAAACAGAAAGCTTACAAAAAATGAGTATAAAGAAATAGAAAATTATTTATATACACTAGAACTTCAAAATGGATACATACAAGAATTAGGAGAACATGAAGAAGAATATGTTCCAAAGTTTGATTTTTAATTGAAAGAATGATATAAATAACATATATTTATTATCAATATGAAATGTAATAATATAAGGAGCAATAAAATATGAAGAAAAAAGTATTAGCCTCAACTAAACCAGGATATGAATTGCCAATTGAGCAAGCTATAGAATTTTCAGGATTAGAAGCGGGAATGTGCTATATGCCGGATAATGTAGATGCTCTTTTTTCTGAAGATAAAGAAAAAACAATAAAAAGAGCGCAAGGAACAATGACATCTGGGCATCATAGCGTATTCGGACATGTGAAGTATAATTTTGCCTTTGAGGAGATTCCTAAAATTTTAGCAATGGTTTTAAACAATGAAAAAGTATACGATACATCTGAAAAATCAGCTAGATATACCAAAATGAAAGCATCAGAGGAAGAAGAAGCATTATATGAAAAGTGGATAAAAATTTATTCTAACGAAATAGAAAAAATATATCCAAAAGTAAAGATAGCAGAAAAGACAGAACAGCAACTGGAAAAGGAAATAAAAAATAGAAATACAGCAATAAGAAAAAAGGCTCAGGAAAATGCCAGATATTTAATATCTGTGTTCACACCAGCAACTACAATGGGACATACTATAGATGTTAGACAATTTAGCTATATATTGCACTGGATGGACGATTTTTGTAGGAAAGAGCAAAATTCAAAATTTAATGTAATGCTAAAGCAAGTTTTTAAAGAATTTGAAGAATTATGTGAAAAATATAAAATAGAAAGAGTAAATACAGAAGTAAAGCAACGAGGACTTTCGTTGTTTGCAAAAAGAGAAAGAGAAGAAGAGTGGGGCGAAAATTATTCTACTAATTATTTAGCAAGCTTTGCGGAGGTCGCACAAGCGCAAAGGCATAGAACAATATATTATGAAATTACATTATTAGATGAGCCACAATATTATATTCCTTTAATTATAAAGGATACTGAACTGGAGAAAGAATGGTTAAAAGATATATCATCTTTAGCTAATAGATTTCCACAAGGAATGCTTGTAAAAGTAAATGAGAGAGGAACTGTAGAAAATTTTATTCTAAAATGTAAAGAAAGATTATGCGGAGAAGCACAATTGGAAATAGAATTACAAACTAATGAAACACTACATAAATACTTAGAAAATACAAAAGAAAGTAAACCGATAATATATAATTACTTGTTGCCATATGCAAAAGGTGTAAGATGTACTTTTCCAGGTTTTAAATGTACTAAACCATGTATATGGGGTGCAAAAGAAGCTTTACAGAGAAAATTTTAGCAACAGATAAATTAAATATAGAGAATTTCAAAATAGAAATTCTCTATATTTTTATACCTTCAAGTTCGTGCTCATATTTTTTATAATTAGGACAATACTTTTCAATTATATTCCAAAAACCTTTACTGTGAGTTTTATATTTTAAATGACAGAATTCGTGTATTACTATATAATCTATAATTTCAGACCTATATCTTGCTATACAAGGGCTAAAGGAAATACATCTATCATCAAAAGAAAATTTAGCAATAGTATTACCTAAGTCTTCAATGCAATAATCTTCTGGAGCAATGCCTAACAATAACCTAGCTTTTTCCATAGATTTTTCTAATTCATTACAGCAAACTTTGAAATATAACTTTTCCATTAATATTCTCAAGATATCAGAATCTTCAAGTTTTTTATATTTAGCAGGTAAAATAACCTCAACTTTACCATTGATTAAATTGATTGTTGGTTTAATATGGTTTTTATAAAGGATGCAAATATGGTAATCATTTCCTAGTAATTTAATAACACCTTTGTCTAAAAAAGAATTGCGATTCTTATTATACTCTTCAATTTTGGAAATAATCCATTGCCTTTTTTCAATTATAACTTCTTGAATATGTCGTCTAGAAACATACCAAGGAGCGTTAACAATAACCTCATTACCATCTACGCAAATACATAAAGCGCCAGACATAGCTTTGTTCACAGTATATGGAATTACGTTATTTTTAAATTTTAAAATACTCATAAGAATTACCTCCAAACGAAAATGATTTCTCAAAAACTTTGTTCGATTATGATTATACAAAATATTGTTCGGTTTGTCAATAACTTTTTAAAAAAAATATTAGGACAATTAGGGACAGTCCCCAAATGTTTCATTTGCACATTTGGGGACTGTCCCTAATTGTTCTTTTTAGATTTTTGAGGTTAAAAGTATTGACAAATTGATAAAAATAGTGTAAAGTATAATAGCATTACAAATTGAGGAAGTGATTTATTGGAAAAGAAGGTTCAAATAAGTATGCTATTACAAATATATGGTGCAATGCTTACGGAAAAACAATATGGACTTTTAGATGATTATTACAATAACGATTTGTCACTTTCGGAAATTGCTGAAAACTATGATATAACAAGGCAGGCAGTAAGAGACATTATAAAAAAGGGGGAAAATAAACTTTTCGAATTGGAAGAAAAGCTTTCGGTTATGGATAGAATGTTAAAACAAGATAAGAAGATTCAACAGATTTTAGAAGAGCTTTGTAAAATACAAAATAGTTCATCTGATAAAAAAATTGAGAAAATTCTTAATAATGTTACAAAAGAATTAAGTTTAATGCGAATATAATGCAAAGGAGAGTTATTAATGGCTTTTGAAGGTTTAAGTTCTAAATTACAAGCTATAACAAATAAATTAAGAGGTAAAACAAGGATTACAGAATCTGATTTAAAAGAAATGTTAAGAGAAGTAAAGCTTGCTTTACTTGAAGCAGACGTTAATTATATGATTGTAAAAGAATTTATAGGAACTATACAGGAAAAGGCTTTAGGGCAAGATGTATTAAAGTCATTAACCCCAGGACAACAGGTTGTTAAAATCGTAAAAGACGAATTAATAGAACTATTAGGAGGAACAGAGAGCAAAATTAATTTCACTCCAAATCCACCAACAATAATAATGCTTGTGGGATTACAAGGCTCAGGAAAGACAACAACAGCTGGAAAACTGGCAAATATCTTACGAAAGCAAGGGAAAAAACCATTGCTTGTTGCTTGTGATGTATATAGGCCAGCAGCGATAAAACAACTTCAAGTAGTTGGAGCACAGCTAAATATTCCGGTATTTGCAAATGAAAATTCGAAAGATGTAGTACACATAGCTAAACAAGCGTTGAATGTGGCAATTAGTAAATTAAATGATGTAATAATACTAGATACTGCAGGACGTTTACATATTGACCAAGAGTTAATGACTGAATTGAAGAATGTAAAATCAAATGTAAAACCACATGAAATATTATTAGTAGTTGATAGCATGACAGGGCAAGATGCTGTGAATGTTGCAACAGCGTTTAATGAGCAATTGGGAATTGATGGAGTAATACTTACTAAATTAGATGGTGATACTCGTGGTGGAGCTGCAATTTCAGTTAAAAAAGTTACTAACAGACCTATAAAATTTGTAGCTACAGGAGAAAAATTAAGTGATATAGAAGTGTTTCATCCAGATAGAATGGCACAAAGAATCTTGGGAATGGGAGATGTTCTGTCTGTTATAGAAAAGGCAGAAGAGGCATTTGATATTGAAGAAGCAGAAAAAATAGAAAAGCAATTGAAAAAGAAAGAATTAGACTTAGATGATTATTTAATTCAATTAAGACAGATAAAAAAAATGGGTTCTTTTTCATCCTTATTAAAAATGATACCGGGAATGAATCAACTTAAAGATATAAAAGTTGATGATAAAGAATTTGAAAAAATAGAATCAATTATATGTTCTATGACAAAAGCAGAGAGAAAGAATCCTAGAATTTTAAATGGAAGCAGAAGACTAAGAATTGCAAAAGGTAGTGGTACTACAGTACAGGAAATAAACAAATTTATGAATTCCTTTGAAATGACACAAAAGATGATGAAAAAAATGCAATCTAACAAAGGCGGAATGAAAAATATGTTAAAAAATATGGACATAGATTCATTAAAAAATATAAAAATGTAGGAGACTGTTATTGTGAGTATAAAGATAGTATCAGAAAGAACAAAAGCAGAAAAAGAATGGGAAAAAAGAAAAATAGAAATAGAAGAAATGCTAGAAAATGCAATAATAGAAATTTGTTATTTTTTTGAGGGTACTGAAACAAATGTGGGAGAGCGCTTAATTGAGTTAGTACATTACTGTGCTCAAAAGCTAATGCAGAAAGATATAAAAGATGAGGAAAAGGCTAATTTTGAAAAATACTTAAAGGAGCCAATAGAAGAAGGATTAAAGTATATGATATGCGAATACTGCAATGATGATAGAGCAAATCTCAAAAAAAATAATAGAAAATATATAGAATATTTTTTAGGCATGTCAATGATATTAAATGAAACTAAGGAAATAAACAAAAAAGCTCCAGAACTATTACCATACTATAAGAACTTGGAAAGGCAATATAAACAAGCAATACTACAAATGAATCCAAATCATCAAAAAAGAATAAAACAAATGGAAAGAGCATTAGGACTTATAGAACCAAGTAACGATGAAAGAACAGAGGGAAAAGTAATAGAAATAATAAAAAGAAATGATAGGGAAAAATAAATAAGTATTTAATTTTTTAGATTTATATAAATAAAAGCATTTTGAAAGGGGTGAATTACATGGTAAAAATAAGATTACAAAGACAAGGTGCAAAAAAAGCTCCATTTTATCACATCGTTGTTGCGGATTCTAGATGTCCAAGAGATGGAAAAATAATAGAAAAAATAGGAACCTATAATCCTATGACAGAACCATCTACAATAGTATTAGACAAAGAAAAAGTAGAACAATGGATAAAAAACGGTGCAAAACCAACAGATTCTGTTAAGGCTTTGATAGAAAAAGCTAAATAGAAAAAAGGAGAATTTAATTATGAAAGAAATTCTAGAAACTATAGTACTTAACATTGTGGAAAATAAGAATAATGTTGAAGTACTAGAAAAAATAGAAGAAACCGCTATAGTATATGAAGTAAAAGTTGAAAAAGAAGATATGGGTAAAATTATAGGTAAGCAAGGAAAAGTTGCTCAGGCTATAAGGACACTTATAAAATCTATTGGTGCAAAAGAAAAGAAAAAAATAGTGGTTAAATTTGTTGAGTAAGAGGAAATGCTAATGCAAAAATATTTTGAAGTTGGTCAAATAGTAAATACATTTGGAATAAATGGAACTGTAAAGGTAAAACCTTTTACAGATGAAATTGAAAGATTTGAAGAATTGAAGAATGTATTAATTGACAAAAATAATAAACTTATTAAATGTGAAATAGAAAATGTGAAATATCAAAAGCAAATGGTTTTGCTTAAATTTAAAGGATTAGACAACATAAATCAAGTAGAACAATATAAAGGGTGTTACCTAAAAATAGAAAGAAAATATGCAAAAAAATTGCCAGAGGGAACATATTTTATAGCAGATTTAATAGGGCTAAATGTATTTACAGAGGATGGCAAACTTCTAGGATATTTGGAAGACATATACAATGCAGGAAGTAGCGACATTTATGTTGTGAAAACAGAATTGGGCAAGCAGGTACTTTTACCATCAATAAAAGAGGTAATAAAGCAAGTAGATTTAGAAAATGAGAAGATAATAGTTCATTTACTTAAGGGTTTAGTGGAGGATTAAATGAAATTTGATGTACTTACTCTTTTTCCGGAAATGTTTGATGGACTAACTAAAAGCATAATTGGAAAAGCAAGAGAAAGAAAATTAATTGACATTAATTTAATAAACATTAGGGATTTTTCTACTGATAAGCATAAAAAGGTAGATGATACTCCATATGGTGGAGGCGCAGGAATGGTTATAAGACCAGATGTTGTATATAGTGCATATTTATCAGTAAAGGATAAAAACGCTAAAGTAATATATTTATCGCCTCAGGGAAAAACTTTAAATCAAACTAAAGTAGAAGAACTATCAAAGGAAAAACATTTAATTTTACTATGCGGACATTACGAAGGAATTGATCAAAGAATATTAGATGAAATTGTAGATGAGGAAATATCCATAGGAGACTATGTTTTGACAGGCGGAGAAATACCAGCAATGGTGTTAATTGATTCTGTAAGTAGATATATAGATGGAGTTATAAATAAGAACTCAATTTCAGAAGAAACATTTGCAAATGGACTTCTGGAATATCCACAATATACAAGACCAGAAATATTTTTAGGAAAAAAAGTTCCAGATGTTTTATTATCAGGACATCACGAAAATATAAAGAAGTGGAGAAACCAAGTTTCTTTACAAATAACTAAAAATAAAAGACCAGATTTATTAAAAAAGGAAGGAGGATATCAATAATGGATATCATAAAATCAGTAGAACACGAACAATTGAAAAATAAGATACCAGAACTTAGAGTTGGAAATACTGTAAGAGTACACCAAAGGATAAAAGAAGGAAACAGAGAGAGAGTTCAAGTATTTGAAGGAATTATAATAAAAAAACAGGGTGGAGGAGTAAATGCTACATTTACTGTAAGAAAAATTGCTTATGGAGTAGGTGTAGAAAAAACATTTATGGTTCATTCTCCAATGGTAGAAAAAGTAGAAGTAGTAAGAGTAGGTAAAGCAAGAAGAGCAAAACTATATTACCTAAGAGATAGAGTTGGAAAAGCAGCTAAGACAAAAGAAAATATAGGTGCAAGAATAGAAAACAAAGAAATAATAATAAAAGAAGAAGTTATAGAAGAACCTATATCTGAAGAAGCAACAGTATCTGTTGAAAATGCAGCAGAAGAAGCACCAGCTGTAACAACAGAAACTACAGTTGTAGAAGAAGTTGTTGATACAGTAAAAGAAGAAAATGTTGAAACAGTAAAAGAAGAAAATAAATAAGAAAAGTTACTTCGTCATATGTACGTTGGGTTAACTTAATAATGAAAATAGAATTTGTCTCAAGACAAATTCTATTTTAGCATTATAGGGAAAATTATTTTACTATTTCATTTGTTAAAATATTTACTGCTATTAAGTGCGTACTTTTTTAATTTTTCATAGGCTAAGTAATTAATACTTCCTGCAGGAAAATTATCATTTTCATCCTTTTTTCCGGCAGGTACGCCAGTTAAGATTTCTATACCTTCATCTATTGTAGATACAGCATATATATGAAATTTTCCATCTTTGACTGCTTGTACTATTTCGTCTGATAAATTCAAATTTTTTACATTTTGTTTAGGAATTAATACTCCGTGAGAACCAGTTAAACCACGCATTTTGCAAATTTGGAAAAAGCCTTCTATTTTGTCATTTACACCACCTACTGGCTGAATTTCGCCTTTTTGATTTACAGAGCCAGTAACAGCTATAGATTGGTTAATAGGTATTTCAGAAAGACTTGATAAAATTGCATAAAGTTCTGTACTAGAAGCGCTGTCGCCATCAACTCCATTATACAATTGTTCAAAACATATACTAGCATTTAATGACAATGGTATATTTTGGGCAAAGGTTTGACCTAAGTAACCATTTAAAATAAGTATACCTTTTGAATGAGTTGCCCCAGAGAGTTCGACTTCTCTTTCAATATTTATGATTCCACCTTTTCCTATATATGTGTTGGCGGTTATTTTTACTGGTTTACCGAAAGAATAATCACCAATATTCATAATTGTGAGTCCATTTATTTGACCAACAGCATAAGAGTCTGTATTAATTAGCAAAGTACAATCTTTTATCATTTCTAAATATCTAGAGTCATATTTTTTTATTCTTTCAGCTCTTTCTTTTAATGCCATATCAACATATTTGCCGGTAACAATTTTGGATTTATCTAGTTTAGCCCATGTAGCTGCTTCGCCAACTATTTCTGCCAAATCATTAAATTTAGTAGACAATTTGGTTTGGTCATCAGCAAGTTTAGATGCATATTCTACAATTTTTGCCACAGCAGATTTATCTAATGGAGATAATTCTTCTTGGTCACAAAAGCCTTTTACAAATCTTGCTAACTTGTTCATATTTTCCACTGTTTTAGGAGCATCGTCTTCAAATTCTACCTTTATTTTAAACAATTTTCTAAAATCCGAATCCATTGATAAAAGAGTTTGATAAATATTTTCATCTCCTATCAATAAAACTTTTAAATCTAATGGAATAGGCTCTGGCTTTAGTGAAATTATAACCATGGAAGAACGAGCATCTGCAGTATTTTCTATTCCAATCTCTTTTGTCCTTAATACTTTTTTTAATGCTTCATAACACAAATTATTTGATAAAATATCATTAGCTTGAAATATAATATATCCACCATTTGCCTTATGAAGTAGCCCAGGCTTTAGCATTGTGAAATCAGTTTTTAATGCACCAAAATAGTTTTCATATTCTAATTTGCCGAAGATATTGTGATAAGAATAGTTTGAGTCCATTATAACAGGAGCTCCTTCTAGTGTGCTATTATCAATAAAAAGATTAACTCTATAATTAAGCCAAGGTTTAATTATGTCCTGTTTTACTGGTTGAATGGTCTTTCCGCCTTCAGAGTTTTTATCTTCTGAAATGAAGTGTTCAATATTTTTTAAAATGTCTTTCTTAATATCATCTAAAAATTTATTTATTTTTTTATTTCTTTTATATTTAGATTTTAAATAATTAATGTGAACATTTACAGTAAGTAAAGCAACATTAGACTGCCATTCTTGGATTTTCTTCTCGGAATCTCTTTCTATAGATTTTATTTCAACAATTGCATCCATAATATGTTCTTGAACAATTGTAGACTTATTTTCATATTCCTGTTTGATTTGATCGTCCAATTTATCAAACTCATCTTCTGCAATAGCTTTTCCGTTCATAATAGGCATCATATATATACCATTTTGCGAAGATTTAACTTGAAATCCATATTCAGAAGATTTTTTATTTAATTTTTCCATTAAGACACTTCTTTTGTCCTCGAATTCTTGCTTTATTATTTTTTTCTCTTTTTCAAATTCTTCATTATTAAAGGTAGTTTTAATATCAACTTTAATATCAGTAATAAATCTGTTCATAGTGTCTTGAAAGTCTTTTCCATTTCCAGCAGGCAAAGAAACAGCAATAGGCTCATTTGGATTGTCAAAGTTATAAATGTAGCACCAGTCACAAGGAGTTTTCTTTTTTTTGCAAATTGTTTCTAAATAATTTTTAGAATACATTGTTTTTCCAACGCCACTAGGACCCTCTAAATATAGGTTATATCCTTTAACATCAACATTCAAACCAAATTCTAATGCTCTTATGCCACGATCCTGACCTATTCCGGTATGAATAGGTTCAACATCATCAGTTGTTTCAAATTTGAAAATGCTAGGATCACAAACTGATTTTAAATTTTTATAACTTAATTCATTTTTTTTCATTAGTTTTTCACTCCTTCTTTAAATATAATGACATTAAGATGGCATTATCTGTGTTATTATAATATTTCTTTCTTAAGCCAACTTGTTTAAAATTATATTTTTTATATAATGCTATTGCAGAAGTATTATTTTCATTTACTTCTAAGGTAATAGAACCGTCTTTTTGAGAAATTGCAAAATTTATTAAAAACTCTAGTAGAGCAGAACCAATACCACATCTACGTAAATCTTTTCTTACAGCAATATTCATAATATTTAATTCATCGATAATTCTTAAGGCACCAATAAATCCTAAAATATCACAATTGTTTGTTGCAATAAAATATATGGTATTAATATCAGATTTAGAGAGTTCAGAACGTAGAGTATTAATATTCCAAAAATCATCAAAATTTTCTAAGCCTATAGAATTAATTTTTTCTAAATCATCTAAAGACATTTTTCTTACAAAAATGTTAGACATTTTCAGGATTTTTAATAGACCTTTCTGCTTGACATGCTCGAAGATATGTAGGAACAAGTGAGTTAGAATCCCCAAATTCACCATGGTTATATTTATTATAGGCAGCTTTGGCAATACTTATACTATTTGCCAAGTTTTTAGTATCTTCTGCAAAAGTAATATTATTGAATTTATTAGATAATTTAGAAACAATTAAATTTTTATATAAATAAGCCCCATCACCGATGAAACTTATAGAACTGTAATTTGTTTGCAAAGTGTCTATATATGTAATTACATTTTCTATATTATCAGAAGATAATATAAAAGTATTTTTTAATTCGTTATTTTCAAACTCAAATAATCCGTAATAAACATTATTATTTTTTGCATCTATTAATGAACAAATAAGACCACTAGAGCCTAAATTATAGGCTAATCCCTCTAACGAAGTAATTCCAACAACAGGAATTTTTTTTACATCAGAGAAGGCTTTTGCTGTGGCAATTCCAATTCTTATACCTGTAAAAGAGCCTGGGCCTTTCGCACAAGCAATTAAATTTATATCATTTAGAGTAAGATTAACTGATTCAAAAGCTTTTTGAATCATAGGCATCAACTTTTGAGAATGTGTTCTTTCGTCATCATTATTTAATTCAATTAGAACATTATTATCTTCATAAATACAAACAGTGCATATTTTAGAAGAAGTATCAATACTTAATATTTTCAAATTTGTAACCTTCTTTATAATTTTATATTTTCAGCATTTTCTATTATTATTTTTCTTTGATTCTCATTTTCAAAATCTTTGTTAATTGTAATTTTTATATGATTAGCAGGCAATATGCTTTCTATCAATTCACCCCACTCAATAATACAAATTCCCTTGGAAAAGTATTCTTCTCCACCTATAGCATAGAATTCGTCAACATCTGCTAGTCTATAGACGTCAAAATGATATATAGGTATGGTGCTATTAGTATATTCGTTAACAATTGTAAATGTGGGACTTGAGATTTCATTTTCTAAGTTGAAGTATTTTAGTATTCCTTGAGTAAATTTCGTTTTCCCAGCACCCAAGTCACCAGATAGGACAATAATATCTCCAATCTTTAAATTAGCTGCTAGTCTTGTAGCAAAATTTATAGTATCTTGTTCATTTTTAGAAATATATTCTTTTTGCATAAAACCACCTTATTTAAGTACAAAATTCTATTCATATTTTATATTAAAACAGAGGTTTTGTAAAGCAAAAAAACAAATTTATTTATAAAAACTGTGATATATGTAATAAATATAAAACTAATAAATGAATAGGGTAAAAGAAATATAATAAGTATTTTATTTTATGTCCTTGCTGTTTATTATATAAACAGATAAAAATAATGGGTGATATAGTACAGCAACATAATATTAAATACATATAATTAGAATTTGCTAAATATAAAATACCGTATTTAATTATACAAACAACGAGGTAAGTACCAATCATTGCTATTTTGTTATTTTTAAATAAATAAAATAAAAATATGACAGCAATCCCAAATAATCCGTAATCTGATTTTAAAAATTCAGCAATAAAACCGATAAATAATACTATTGATATACCTAAAACAAATTTTAAAAAATTATTTAGTTTAACATTTGAAGTAATATAAAAGCTGTTAATAATTTTATCATAAATGTAAATTGAAAATAAACCTAGAAATAATGTAAAAAAAACATTCAACTTGTAAATGTTATTACTAAATATAGACAAGAAAAGCATAAAAGGAATTTGCGAAAATATAGCAAATAAAAGCAAACGAGCAAAATATTTTTTTACATTTTTGGTATAATGAAATCCCTCAGAAATTTGAAAGGCAAAAATAGGGAAGGCAACCCTACCGATATAATTAAAAAAACTAAATTTATTGAATATAGCATAGCCTAGATGATCTATAAACATCGTAATTAAAGCTATAATTTTTAAAGTAAAACTAGTCATACTTAATAAAAACCTCCTTATATGATACAATTATCCAATACTTGAAAAAAAATTTCAATATTTTTTGAAAAAATATTGACAAAAGTAAAAAGACCATTTATAATTATACTTGTTCACACGAAATGCAGGTGTAGTTCAATGGTAGAATTCCAGCCTTCCAAGCTGGCTATGCGGGTTCGATTCCCGCTACCTGCTCCATTTGAATTCAAAGTACGTCAGAAATGATGTACTTTTTATTTTTCAAAGTGTTTTCTTTTGTAGAAAGGAGGCACTTTTTTCTATGAAAATAAAACTATTACAAGAGTTAAATCCTAGCCAAAAGACATTAAAAGCTATTAGTTCTACTCATCCTACTAAGATAAAAATAACTAGTGGCAAAATTAATGTACTTGAACCTACTAATATAGAAACCATTATTCCAATTAGATATTTACTATTTTATGAAGCAAAAATAATTGAGTTTTATGAATATCCTGAAGATCGTGTTAAAGGAAATAATTTTATAAATCATCAAACAAAACAAACATTTAATAAAAATGAATTAAAAACCTATATAACAAATTATTAGAATTCATTCCCTAAATAAGGAATTGACTTTAATAAATTTGAAGTCTATTATAAAAAACTAATAACAAGTCTTATTATTTAGAAAGTGAGGTTAAATATGAATAATAAAGTTGCTATATATGTAAGAGTATCAACTGATGAACAAAGAGATAATGGATATTCTCTTGATTCACAACTTCGTATGTTAAAAGAATATGCTGATAAAAATAATTATAATATAGTTGGAATATATAATGATGCTGGATACTCTGGTAAAAACTTAATGCGACCTGAAATGCAAAGATTATTAAAAGATATTGAAGATGGTAAAATAGATATTCTTTTAGCTATTAAAACTGATAGATTAACAAGAGATGGTTATGATGGATATTGGTTACTACATCAATGCGATAAATATAATGTAAGAATTGAATTAACACTTGAACCATTTGATATATCCACTGCTAATGGAGAAAAGATGTTTGGACTTAATTTAGCCTTTGGACAAAGAGAAAGAAAAGAAATAAGTGCTAGAACTAAACGAGGACTAGAACAAATGGCTATTGAACATAAACACCCTAATAAACCACCATATGGCTATACTAGAGATCCAATAACTAAACATTTAGAAATTGAACCAATTGAAGCTGAAGTTGTAAAAGATATATTTAATATGTCAATTAATGGAATACCATATAGACAGATAGCTGAAAAAATGAGAAATGAAAATAGATATTTAAAACGAGGAAAATGGTCTGATTCTAGAGTATGTAAAATACTAGATAACGAAATATATATTGGTACATTTAGATTTGGTAAATATAATCGTAAAAAAGAAGAACAATTAGTAATTGAGAATTACTGTAAACCAATTATTAGTAAAGAAATATGGAATAAATCAAGAAAACAAATAAAAAGAAATTGTCATGAAAACTATGGAAAACATACTCATATATTTTCTAATTTAGTTGTATGTCCTCATTGTGGAAATATATTAAGTTCTACTTTTTCTCATAAGAAAACTAAAGATGGTTATCAAGACTATTATTTTCTAGTTTGTAAGAACAAAAAATGTACTCACAAAGGATTACATTATAGTTGTGATAGATTAGAAAGAACTCTATCTAAATTATTAAATGAATTAATAATCTATATGACTGAAAATCCAGAGAATATTATCAAACCTAAAATAGATACTAATAAAGATTTTGAGAATATAGAAAAAGCAATACAAAAACTAAAACAACAAGAAGAAAAATTAGTGGAACTTTATTTATCAAGTAGTTTAGATGTAGAAACTATTAATCGAAAAAATGAAATGATTAAAAGTGAAATTACAGAACTTGAAGCAAAGAAAAAAGAATTAAATTATGAAGAACCACTAGACATTAAAATAGATTTAATAGATTCTTTTAATAATACTAATTTAAATAATTATTTAATGAATAAAGAATTACCTATTTATCAAAAATGGTTAAAGTTAGATCCAGAAACTAAAAAATTAATATTACACAAATTTATACGACAAATAGAAATTAGTCGTGATGAAGAATACTTTATAGACATAACAAACATTAAATTTGAAAAACAATATTTTAATAAAAATGCCGATGAATTCTTAAATGATTTAATGTTATCTTTAAGAGAAGATTATAAAGGATTTGAATATAAACAAATAAGAGATATGGATACATTATTAACTTTATATGAAAACTATAACTCAATTAGTGTAGAAGATTATTTAAATAACACAAACAACATCCATGAAGATCATAAAGAAATAATTAATAATCTAGTAGCTAATCAAGGTGTATTAGTCGCTTCAATTATTATAGATAATAAGTTTATAGATGAAGTCTTATTTATCCCAAAAATGCCATAATTATTATGGTATTTTTTTATCAGGATAAGAAGATGGTACCAACACATACATTTTACCTATATAAAATATATGTTCACTATGGTACCAAACTTATTTTGCACTTGCAAAATTAATCCCAAAACAAGTTTGTGATAATAGTTTTATCCTTAAAACTCTTAGAGATATACATATCCCAATTTAATAAAATTAATAAAAATAGTGGGATATTGTAAATTTTATTAAAAAAAGACTGAAAAATCAATTTCAGTCTTATCGGAATATCAAGATATTACGAACATTTTGTTTTAGATTTGTTTTTATTTATATATTCTTCTACCAAAGGAATTCTTAATTTATCTTTTTCTCTTTGACTAGATTTTAAATATTCTAGATAGTCATAAATATTTTGTACATAATATCCATTTCCTAACAGCTCCGGTTGATATTTTAAATTATCCTTACTGCCATCACAAACACACTCAATTTTATCATTGACAATATACCACCCATTGTCTTTTTGAATTAAACTATAGTTATTCTTTAATTGTTGCAATCCTATATCAGTAACTGCAATGTCTAAGTCACCGGCATCTTCATAAATTTCTCTTAATACTAAAGCACCTGAAGATAGAATCCAAAATTCTTCTTTATCAACATTTATGCTATTTAATAAATTTATTAATTCTTCTTTTTTCATTCTTTTATTCATACTTATTTTCCTTTCATCATAATATCAAAAAAATACGAACTATTTAATTTTCTTTATTTCAATTCCTAATACACCATATTTTTCTTGTTCTTCTTTCGAATAGTATTTTTCCATATCTTTTGGATCAGCAACATCATTTTCTTTATAACCCATTGATACTTTATCGAAATGCTTATACAATTCATCAAAAGATGGATAATGATATAAATTTTGAATTTCAACTAACATTTGTTCTAAAGTCTCCTTATTAGTGAATTCTATTAAATCTTTTATTTTCAATAATTGTCTTTTATCATCATTTAATCTTAACTCAATTGTTTTAGTATCATTTTTAATATTTACATATGGTCCATTATTTAATTTCATCTCATGTTTCATATTATCATCAACCTGTATCCATTATATCACAAATTTTTACAATTGTTTTGTTCATATTATATTTATATAAAAACAATCTAAAATAATTGTTTAAAGCAAGTATTTGATTTTTTAAATTTTAAATGTATAATTAATTTATCAAAAGAAAACATTATGACTTACTTTGAACTTTAATCGCTCCATAAGGTAAAATCGTCGCACCAATGTGACGTTAATGATTAAATCAATCTGAAAAGGTTGATTTTTTTATGCGTTATTGCAAAGAAAGGTGTGATGTGATATGATAAAAATAATTAAAAAGAAAATCAATATGAGTGATGAACTCAAAGCCAAAATTAATTGGTCTTGCAAATTCAATAACAGACCCTACCAGATGATTGAGGGTCACCTAAGAATTGTGGAACATACAAATTTAGCGTATGTTGAGCCACACAAAGTAATTATTGGAGATACATTATATTATTCTTCAATGAACAAAAACATTTTTATATTGGGAATTTAAAGAAGAAAATCCCTATTGCTGATTTATCAGACTACATAGCAAGGCATTAATTAATTGAGAGTTTATATACTCCCATAATATTGGTTTATTTTGTCGTGTAAATAATCAATATATAGTATAAGGTGTCTTGTTATGTGACACCTTTTTTGGTGCCTTTCATTAAAGAAAAAGGAGGAAGAAATTATGAATAATGAAAGAAGGTAATAAAAAAGGAACAATTAATAAGTATGGGATGTTAAGACTTGATTATTTAAAAGCACATAAAAAAGCACTTTACACTACACTTTTAATGAAAGATGAACTTAATAATCATCTTGTTTCAGTAAGTAAAAATGCAGAAAATTTATTAAATAACTTGATGGAAAGTTATAAAAAATCAGATGAAAAACTATCTGAAAAAAGTAAAGAAACAAATCAAATTGAATGGGCAAAGATTATGAATAATTATAAAATTACAGCTGAAGAAATCATATTAAATGAATTAATTTATACTGAAAATGTGTGAGTACGTACTCACATATTGTGTCTAGCCAGCACTGAATTTGTACTCCCATACAAATTCTATATGGGAATTCCCATACCCTTAAATTTTTAGAAAGGAGATTTCAAATTATGAGAATAAGAAATAATAAAGTTAATGTATTTTTAAGTGATGATGAGAAGTTTATTTTAAAAAGAGATTCTTCAAAATTAAATTTATCTTAGTCTGAATATATTAGAAATTTAATTATAGGATATGAGATTGGAATTCCAGAAGTTAAAGAAGAACAAAAACCTAAAAAAGATGAATATATTATAGAAAATATTGTTAAAGCACTAGAAGAAAATATTAAATGCTTAATTATTGTTCACCATACTCCAAAGCATTACTTAAACCAAATAAAAAAATTAAGAAAAACGCAATGTTATTGAACAATTCTACTGAATCATATTTAATACACTTAAAAACATTTAATTTCAATTTGAATTTATTGCTATTTTTTATATAAATATATAAAGTAAATAATGATAATGGAATTAGTGTTGTAGTAATTATAGCAATTTGATTTTTTGTTATTAAAGATGTTCCAATTAATAATATAAAATTTAATAAATTAAATATTAGTGAATATTTATTTGCTAACGTATTTTTTCCTTCATAATATAATTTGTTTAACACCATTGCAAATTCTAAACAAATAAATAATTGTAATACAGAATAGATGGTGAACACTTTATATGTATCGATATCCAAGTTCATAAAATTTATATAATTATCTATATTAAATAATAATATTGCAAAAATAATTACCGAAACAATAGTTCCTATAATCATACCTGACATTACAGCATTTTTATTTTTATCTTTTTCCTTACAAATAATAAGTCAAAACTAATTTTTAATAATCTCTTCATTTTCTAATCCCTCATAATTATTCGGTAAAAGAACTAGGGTGATAAGAATCTATACCCAAAGTTTCTGCTTTTCTTAAAACATCAATTCTATCATCTACAAATGCTACTTGTTTTATATCAATGTTATAATGTTTACAATATTCAATTATAACTTCTGGTTTTAATAATGTAGAACATATAAAAAATACATTTTCTCTTTTTATATTTGGATAATGTTCAGATAACCATTTATATTTTTGATCTATTTCAGTATTAGTTGTAATCGCACCTAAAACAAATATTTTATTACTATCTAAATTTTCTACAACTCTTTGCATTGTTTTAAGTGGCCTAGCCTTATAAAACAAATCATTAAACAATAAATCTTCAAGTGATTGACATCCAAGTTCAGAACATCCTCCACCATATAATCTATCTTTATATCTATATTCGGATAATGTTCCATCAACATCAAAAAAAACATATTTTTCTTTTAATTTTTCAATCATAATTATTACTCCTAACATATACTATTTATATCAATTTAAAAACTAAATTAATTATACTATACTTTGACATTCTTTTCTATACTCCCTTGAAAATATCTAGGAAAATGATATAATGAATTTATCAGAGAGATTTAATCAAATCTTATAGTCTTAATTTCGCATACGTGTATAGTTAAGGCTCCAATAATGTCTATGTTTAAGCATAGAACATGTAATAAAAAAATCAATCAGTAAAATGGTTGATTTTTTTGCAAAATGTTGGAGTGATTTTAATCGCCCGTCCTTCGAAGCGTGGGCGAACAAGTTCGCCCCTACACATTGTTTGTATCAAATTAATACCTACAACTTATAATCAATGGAGCGATAACTTTACTTATATTCGAAAAATTATACTCCCAAGATGGATTAAATCAACTAGATGTATTATAGCACATTATTTTACTATTATAAAGTCTTTTAAATTAATTTTTTCCGGTTTCATATTTTCTTCATTATTTATATATTTAAATCCTGATAAATTAGTTACATACTCTTTTGAATCATAATCAAATGAGAAAGCCATAAAATCTATCCAATGGTCAGAGGTATAATACATAAATATGTCATAAGTTATTTTTCATTTTTCATTTTTTTCATTACAAATATCACCTCATTTAATTTGTTTTCTATTATATCGCTTTGTTTATTTTTTTAAAACAAATACAAGGTAAAATCTAGAATAATTAACAATTATATAGTATAATTTTATTAGTTGATTTACTGTCTGGGGGTATTGTATGAAAACAATTAATAGAGAGTTAAAAGATTATATTGAACAACAAATATTACCAATATATGAAAATAATGATTCTGGTCATGGCATTGAACACATTCAGTATGTCGTTAAAAGAAGTTTGAGATTTGCTAGTCAATTTCCAAATATAAATCTTGATATGGTATATGTCATTGCTTCTTTTCATGATATAGCACATCATATAGATAAAGATAATCACGAAGTATTGTCTGCTAAATTATTTTATGAAAATGAAAAAATGAAAAAAATTTTTAATGATGATGAAAGAAGAATAATAAAAGAAGCCATAGAAGATCATCGAGCATCATTAGAATATGAACCTAGAAGTGATTATGGTAAGATAATTTCATCAGCCGATAGAACAACTAGCATTGATTCTGTATTGCAAAGAACTCATTCTTATACTACTAAACATTACCCAGATTTAGATTTATTCCAAATGGTTGAGCGTTCTTATAATCATATGCTTAAAAAGTATGGTGGTAATGGTTATGCTAAAAATTACTGTTATGATGAAGAGTATGAACAATTTAAACGACATGTTGAAACAATTTCAAAGAATAAATGGGAGTTTGCTAAAAAGTATTTGGAGGTAAACAAAATTATGAATTTAAAAGAGAAAGCAAAAATATTTGCAATAAATGCTCATATGGGGCAAATCAGAAAAAGTGAACCTGATAAACCTATGATAATACATCCTATTAGTGTAGGTATGCTATTAGAAGAATATGGCTATGATGAACCAGTAATAGCTTCAGGTTATTTGCACGATGTCGTAGAAGATACTAAATATACTATTGAAGATATAAAAAGAGAATTTGGCGATGAAGTTGCAAATTTAGTTATGGGTGCATCAGAACCAGATAAATCATTGTCTTGGGAAGAAAGAAAAGCGCACACTATTGAAGAAACTAAAAAATTACCTTTAAGAAATAAGTTAGTTATTTGTGCGGATAAGATAAATAATTTAGAAGACTTAATGCTTAAATTCCAAAAAAGTGGAAATAGAGATTTTTCAGCGTTTAAGAGAGGCGAAGAACAACAAAAATGGTATTATACAAGTGTATATGAAAGTTTAATTTATGGTGAAGATGAAAAATTACCTATATTTAAAAGACTAAAGAATGTATTAGATATTGTATTCGCTGAAAAAGAAGATTTATATTTAAGAGATACTATTTTTGACGATAATAGAGAATATTATGAAAAACTAAAAAAGCTACATGCACAAAAGGTAGAATTACAAAAATTAAAAGCATTATGCACATTATCAAAACCATTTGTTATTGAATTTAGTGGTACGCCTAGAACTGGTAAAACTACTACAATAAATAATTTATATGATTTCTTTAAAAAAGGTGGATTTAATACTGCTATAATTGAAGAATTTACTACATCTGGATATTATAAAGAAGTATTTAAACAAAAATATAAAGATGTAAGTTCCACTGAATCAAATATGGCAATAATAGAAGAAGTTACAAGGCAATTAGAAGAGGCACTTAATTCTGATAAAGAAATAATTCTAATTGATAGATCTGTAAATGATAGGCAGATTTGGAATTATAGAAGATATATTCGTGGTGATATGTCAGAAGAACTATATCTTGAATCAAGAGGAAAATATAGTGCAATATCACGAAAGTTAATAGATTTTTTAGTTATTACATATGCCGAACCATTAATTTCATTAAAAAGGGATTATAACTCAAGCTTGGCACTAGAAAAAAGAAACTTTTTAAATATTGATAATTTAAATGAATATAATAGAAGTTTAAGAGATTTACAAGAATTATTTGAAACGAGTGTAGAAGATTCAATTTTGCTAGATACAAGTTCTATGAGTATGGATGAGGTCTCTGTAGAAATTGCATCACAAATAATGCCTGCTATGAGAAAAAGATATATTAAAAGTTTTAAACAAAAATATAATTTAAGATAATGTATACTAAAAAGGGATTTACTAAAAGAAATATAGAACGTATGATTCAATTTTATAGTACTTATAAAGATGATGAGATTGCGACACCACTGGTGACGCAATTGTTCTGGACAAATAATTTGTTGATTTTGAGTGGAGCTAAAAGCAAAGAGGAAAGGCATTTTTATTTAAAATTAATTGATAAAAAATTATTAGAAACAAAACTTAAAGAAATGAAAAATTTGATAGATAATAATGATAAATAATAAGTTGTATGGAAAATTGTAGATAAAAAATGAAGGAGGAAAGAATGAGAAAATTGAACTTAATAGTAGTGTTTAACACGAACTTAGATAAGGTACTTTTTTGTATTAGAGCAAAAGAACCATATAAAGGACTATATAATTTTGTAGGAGGCAAAGTAGAAGAAAATGAATCTAATGATAATGCAGCGTATAGAGAATTATTTGAAGAAACAGGAATTTCTAATCAAGATATAGAATTAGAACATTTTATGGATTTGAATTACTTTAAATATGAAAATAATTTACAAGTTTATTATTGGATTTTAAAACATGAAGTAGATTTAGCGGAAGAAAAAAATAAATTAGAATGGGTAGCTATAAATGAGAAACTATTAGATAATTCTAAATTTGCAGGAAACTATAATATACCTCATATCATAAGACAGATAAAAGTATATTTAAAGAATGGTACAGGAATCGACAATTATTAGAAAGTTAGAGGTGTTGTAATGAAAATAGTAACACTATGTGGAAGTTTAAAATTTAAAAATGAAATGATGACAATTGCTGAAAAGATGGCATTAGAAGGATATTGTATTCTTACACCAGTATATCCTGTATCAGATAAAATGAAGAGAACTAAAGAGCAATTAATAAAATTGAAAGAGGCACATTTTAAAAGAATAGAGTTATCAGATGCTATATTAGTAGTAAATATAAATAATTATATTGGAGATAGTACAAAATTAGAAATAGATTATGCAAAAAAATTAGGTAAAGAAATTATATATTATACCGATTTAATCGAAAATAAGTAGAGCGACAAATTACATGTATAATTAAAATTATTTGTAAATTAATAATCTTATTTCCACTAAAGGGTATGGGAATTTCCCATATACGAATTTGTGTGGGAGTACAAATTCAGTGCTGGATAGACACGACTTTTACTCCCATACTCTCAAAAAATATAAAAAGAGGATTAAATTATTTTGATAATTTTTTCCTCTTTTTGGTCGTCAGTAGATACTCTTACATAAATACCACAGCTCATAGTTTTCCTCCTTGAAAGAAAGAAAACTTTAAAGTTTTATATAAAATAAAAACTTATTTCAGTTTTTTTATTAAAAGCGGAAATCCAAATTAAAATTAGCGTTTTGATAAAAAATTGCTCGATAATATATTAAAAAAAACAGAAATATGATAAAATCAAATTACAATGGGAGGTGAAATTATGTGGATTTACATTATCATTGCAATTATCGTTTTGATTGTCATTTATGCTTTAGCTCTATATAATAGTTTTGTGAAACTAAATAATAAAGTAAAAGAGGCTTTTTCTACTATGGATGTTTATCTAAAGAAAAGATGGGATTTAATTCCTAATATAGTAGAAACAGTAAAAGGATATGCTAAGCACGAAAAAGATACTTTAAAAGAAGTTGTAGAATTAAGAAACAGTACTTATGATAAAATGTCTGATGAAGAGAAAATTAAGACAAATGAACAATTATCTAGTGGTATTAACAAGATTATGGCCTTAGCAGAGGCTTATCCTGATTTAAAAGCAAATGAAAATTTCAAAGATTTAAGTAAACAATTAACAAAAGTTGAAGATGATATTGCTAATTCAAGAAAATATTACAATGGCGTTGTTAGAATTTATAATAATAAAGTTGAAATGTTCCCAAGTAATATTTTTGCAGAATTGTTTGGTTACAAATCAAAAGCAATGTTTGAAGCAAGTGCAAATGAAAGAGAAAATGTAAAAGTTGAATTATAGTTATGGAGGATACAATGAAAAGAATCATTAAGGAAATTTTTTTATTTGTTGTAATTGCACTATCTCTAGTATTTGCTTACCCATTAAATACTTATGCGCTAACTGAACAAACATCTTATGTAAGTATTGATAATACACAAAATTTAAAAGTTGGAAGTTTATCTTTCTCAAGTATTTCATTTAGGAATTATTCTTCCACTTCTACTCAAGCATTTGGATTAACAGGTGTAGTTGCTAATAGTTCTAGCGATACTATTAGTTATACTTCAACAGCTTATTATTATGATTCAAACTATAATTTAATAGCGCAAGGGTATAATTCAGGAACAGCAATTTCAGGAACTAGCAATTTTAATCAAATGTCTAATTTAAGTATTTTAGGGGAACATAGTATTAATGAAATATATTATTATCGTTTATCAATTAATATAAGTGGTACTACTAATTCATCAGGAACAATCAATTCATCGAGTTTAACACCTAGTAAAAATTGTCAATATAGTTCTTACGATTATGTTCTTGATAAGTATGATATTAATATTATTGTTAATGAAAATAATACTTTTGATATAACTGAAACAATTACAGCATATTTCAATGTTACCAAACACGGAATATTTAGAACTATTCCATTAAAAAATACAATTACAAGATTAGATGGTACAACATCAACCAACCGTACTCAAGTGACAAATGTTAGTGTTGATAATGAATATACAATATCTAGAAAAAATGGTAATTATAAATTACAAATTGGATCTGCTAATCGCACGTTAACTGGTGAGCAAAAATATGTCATTAAATATACATATAATTTAGGAAAAGATCCAGCGAAAAATTATGATGAATTATATTATAATATAATTGGAAATGAGTGGGACACAGTCATTGGTAATATAACTTTTTCAATTACCATGCCTAAAGACTTTGATTCCAGTAAATTAGGCTTTTCATCAGGAAATATAGGTTCAACAGATAATAGTAAAGTTAAATATAATGTTAGTGGAAACAAAATAACAGGAAGCTATAATGGTGTTCTTAGTGTTGGACAAGCACTAACTGTTAGATGTGAATTGCCTGAAGGATATTTTGTAGGTGCAGGGCTAAATATAAATATAATGGATTATATTATGTTCTTAATTCCTGTTATATTTTTAGTAATAGCAATATTATTGTGGTATAAATTTGGTCGTGATGATCAAGTTATAGAAACGGTTGAGTTTTACCCACCAGAAGGATTAAATAGTTTAGATGTTGGCTTTTTATATAAAGGTAAGGCTGAAAATAAAGATATAACATCATTATTAATATTTTTAGCAAATAAGGGATATCTTGAAATTAATAACAAAAAAATTAATTTAAATTCTGAAAAGATAAATTTAAATCAGGATTCAAAAAATAGTGCTAATCAAAAAATAATTGAATTGCAAAATAAAATAAATGAAGAAAGAATAAATAATCCAAATTCTAAAAAAATTAAGTATTATGAAAATATGTTAGACATTTATAAAAATATTGATACTCCAATTGATTATGAACAATATGGCCTTAAATCTTCAATTAATAAACTAAATAGAGAAAATAAGTTTTTTATAAAAAAATTGAAAGATTATGATGGAACAAATGTAAATGAACAATGGTTTATGGATGGATTGTTTGAATATGATAGAACAGAAGTTACAGATAAAATGCTATACAATAATTTCTATATAACAAATAATAGAATATTGAATAATGTTAACAACAAACAAAATATGGATAAAATATTTGAAAAATCTGCTACAAACAAAAAATTTCTAATTATTTTAATGATTATTGCTACCTATTGTTTGATTACAATACCGCCAATATTTAATTATGGACAACCAGAAACATTAATTTTTGCATTACTTTTTTTAGGTATTGGTTTTTTGGTGTTATTTAGAATGTTATTTGGTAAGACACCTATTTCAGTTAAAATATTTGGTTTAATTTGGGGATTGGGATTTGGTGGAATGCCTTGGACATTTATGGTATTAACCGCAATAACTCAAGATATATCATATCTAATTGGTTATGTCGTAGGAATAATATGTGTGTTAGGAATGATATTGTGTCTAGTATATCTTCCAAAAAGAACAAAGTATGGTAATGAAATGCTAGGAAAATTAAAAGGATTTAAAAACTTTTTGGAAACTGTAGAAAAAGAAAGATTAAAAGCATTAGTTATGCAAAATCCAAATTATTTTTATGATATTCTACCATATACTTATGTTTTAGGTATATCTGATAAGTGGATTAAAAAATTTGAATCAATATCATTACAAGCTCCATCTTGGTATGATAGTTCTAATGGTTTTGATTTTTCTTCTTTTAGAACATTTATAAAATCTACTATGGTTTCTGCTCAAAGTGCTATGTCATCAAGTCCATCTAGTTCTTCTGGTGGATCCTCAAGTGGCGGTGGGGGATCTTCTGGTGGAGGTTCATCTGGAGGCGGCTCCGGCGGTGGCGGTGGCGGCTCTTGGTAAAATAATATTATTAAAAAGATAATTTAGGTCATCGTGACCTAGAATTGTCTTTTTCTCTTTTACCCATGAGATTTTTATATTCTTCATAGTTTGTTTTAGCAAAGTTATCTAAATCTTCTTTTGTTTAATTTTATTAGTAGCCATAAATCTTACTTGTTCTGAATATTCATTTAATTTCTTTATATCTTATCTAATTGAATAAGGTAAACTTTGCTTAGGATGTTTTTGTGGAAATACTTTGTAAACTTCTAACTCTTTAAATTTGCATAATGCCAATAACTTTTCCTTTTGTTCTCCAAGTGAAAATCCCTCTCTAGCTTGATCTTCCGTACTAACACGAATATAAACTCCTGCAGTTTTCCTTTCATTATCCATAATTATCAATCTCCTTTCTTTGCAATAACGTACAAAAAAATCAACTAGTAATAGTTGATTTAATCATTAACGTCACATTGGTGCGACGATTTTACCTTATGGAGCGGATAGCGAGAATCGAACTCGCGCGACCAGGTCGGAAGCATGGCATTCTACCACTAAATTATATCCGCACTTTGTTGTAGTAAATACAACAAGCTTATATATATTATAAAATATTAAATTAGTTTTTGCAATAATTAATTAATAACCTTTTGATTCTTCTAAACTTTCATCATTATCGATAAAATCTTGAATATCTATTATTCTAAAAGATTCTTTAGTATCTCTTACAATTACTTGCTTTAATCCAGCATTTATTATCATTTTTTTACACAAGGCACAAGGATTGGCATTTTGAACATATGTATTATCATTATAATTTATACCTACCAAATATAAAGTTCCATTAAGCATATCTTTTCTGCTAGCACTAATAATAGCATTTTGTTCTGCATGAACACTTCTACATAATTCATAACGTTCACCACGTGGAACTTGTAATTCTTCCCTTAAACATGATTTTAAATCACAGCAATTTTTGCGCCCTCTGGGTGCACCATTATAACCAGTAGAAATTATTTCATCATTTTTTACTATAATTGCTCCAAAATTTCTTCTAATGCAAGTACTTCTTTTGGTAACAGTTTCTGCAATATCTAAATAATAGTTTATTTTATCAATTCTATCCATTACAAGACCTCCTATTTAAAACTTTAAAATATTATACCATAAAAATTGAAAAAGAAATAGAAATATGATATATTAAACATATTAACGAAAAAAAGAGGGATAGAATGAGTTTGTTATTTAACAATAATATTGAAAACACAAAGGTCTATGCATTTGTTGGGCCTTCTGGAACAGGAAAAAGTTATAGAGCGCAGATGGTGGCAAATGAAAATGGAATAAGCTATATAATAGACGATGGACTTTTAATAAAGGAAAATAATGTCATAGCGGGAACGTCTGCAAAAAAGGCTCCTACTAAAATAGAAACGGTTAAAAGAGCTATTTTTGTGAATGAACAGGAAAAACAAGAAATGAAAAAAGCTATAAAAAAATACAAGCCAGAAGCAATTTTAATATTGGGTACTTCTGACGGAATGGTAGAAAAAATAGCAGAAAATTTGGGATTGCAAAAACCTGCAAAGACCATATATATAAATGAAGTCGCAACAGAAACGGAGATGCAAACCGCCAAAACAATAAGGAAGACAGAAGGAAAACACGTAATACCTGTGCCAACATTTGAAATAAAAAAAGATTTTTCAGGTTATATATTAGATCCGTTACAAATATTTAAATCAAAGGGAAAAGGGAATGCACCATATATATCTGAAAAGTCAATAATAAGACCAACATTCAGCTATTTAGGAAATTTTGTAATATCAGATACAGTTTTTAGACAGATTGCAGAATATTTGGCTAAAAGAACAGATGCAATAAATAAAATTATAAGAATTAGAGTAGAAAAAACACCGGAGGGACCGACAATTTATATGGAAGTGATTGTTACATATGGTTATAATGTATTAGTTGCGTTGCGAGAATTTAAAGAAAAAGTTATAAAGGAAATAGAAAAATTAACAACAATGAACGTAGTTGATATTACGATTGTTGCAAAAGGTATATATATGCCTGAAGAAAAAAAAGATATTTAAATTAACGGAAAGGATAAGGTTATTATGAGCTTTATAGTTGCAATAGATGGACCAGCGGGAACTGGAAAGGGAACAATTACAAAATTAATTGCAAAAGACTTTGGACTTATTAATATAGATACGGGAGCGACATATAGATGTGTTACATTAGAAATGATTAACCAAAATGTTTCTATAAACGAAAAAGATAAAATAATAAAAATATCAGAAACTATAAAAATAGATATAAAAAATAATGAAGGCATACAAACTATTTTCCTAAATGGAGAAGATGTTACAGATAAAATAAGAAGTAAAGAAGTAACAGCTTTAGTTTCACAGGTCTCTGCTATAGTAGAAGTAAGGTTAAATATGGTAAAATTGCAAAGAAAATTAGCAGAAGGAAAAGATGTTATTATGGAAGGAAGAGACATTACAACATATGTATTTCCAAATGCAGATGTAAAAATATATTTAGATGCAGATGTAAAAGAAAGAGCTAGAAGAAGGTATAAAGAAAACCTAGAGAAGGGCATAAATATGACCTATGAGGAAGTCTTAGAAAAAATAAAAATTAGAGATCATAATGACAGCAACAAAGAAATAGGTTCGTTAAAAATTGCAGAAGATGCTATAGTTATTGATACTACATATTTGACAATAGAACAAGTTAAAGAAAAAGTAGCTGATATAATAAATAAAGCGAAAGGAGGTCAACAATGTTAAGAAAAATAGTTGTTTTTCTGGTATATATATTTAATCTTGTAGTATTTAGAGTAGAAAAAAATGGAGAAGAAAATATAAAGGAAAAAGGGGCATATTTGATATGTGCTAATCATAGGTCAAACTGGGATGCACCAATATTGGTATCAAATTTAAAAAGAAAAGTATATGTAATGGCAAAAGCAGAATTATTTAAAAATAAATTCATTAAATGGTTTGGCAGAAAGTGTTGTGTATTTCCTGTTAAAAGGGGAATGAGAGATATAGAGTCTATAAAGTATTCATTAAATTTATTAAAAGATGGGGAAATATTGGTTATATTTCCAGAAGGAACAAGAAATGGAATGGAGAAAAATGGAAAAGCACAAAATGGAGTGGCCTATATGGCGATAAGAACAGGAGTTCCGGTAATCCCAGTTGGAATTCAAGGAGAGATGAAGCCTTTTAAAAAAGTAAAATTAAATATAGGGGAACCATTGGACTTTAGCCAGTATAAAACAAATAAACCTGAAAAAGAAATACTAGATAAGGTAAGCAAAGAAATAATGGATAACATAATTATGTTGACAAATGAAAAGAAATAGGGTAAAATATAAGGGTTAGTAATATAGAAATTAACATAAAAATATAAAGAAAAGAGAAGGGGAAAAATGATAAACGAAAACATAAGAAATATAGCAATTATAGCACACGTAGACCATGGCAAAACAACACTTGTAGATGCACTTTTAAAGCAAAGCCATATATTTAGAGAAAATGAGCAAGTACAAGAAAGAGTAATGGATTCAAATGATTTGGAGAAAGAAAGAGGAATAACAATTCTTTCTAAAAACACATCCGTAATGTACAAAGACATCAAAATTAATATAGTAGATACACCAGGACATGCTGACTTTGGAGGAGAAGTTGAACGTGTTTTAAAAATGGTTGATGGTGTACTTTTATTGGTGGATGCTTTTGAAGGCCCAATGCCTCAAACAAGAGAAGTATTAAAAAAATCTCTTGCATTAAATTTAAAACCAATAGTAGTAATTAATAAAATAGATAGACCAGGTGCAAATCCACTAAAAGTAGTTGACCAAGTATTAGAATTATTTATAGAATTAAACGCAACAGATGAACAACTAGATTTTCCAGTTGTTTATGCATCTGCAAAAAATGGAATTGCAAAAATGAACTTAGACGAAGAAAGCGATAATGTAAATTGCATTTTTGAGACCATAATAAATAATATTGAGCCTCCAAAATGTGATATAGATGGAACAATGCAAATGTTAGTATCAAATATAGACTATGATGAATATTTAGGAAGGATAGCAGTAGGAAGAGTTGAGAGAGGAACAATAAACAATGGAACAACAGTAGCTGTTTGCAAAAAGGATAAAACAGAACAAGGCAAAATAGCAAAATTATTTACATACGTTGGATTAAAGAGAACAGAGGTTGAAAATGTTTCTGCAGGGGATATAGTTTGTCTATCAGGTATTTCGGATATAAACATAGGGGATACAATTTGTGATGTAAATAATCCAGAAAAAATAGATTTTGTAGATATAGATGAACCAACAGTATCTATGACATTTAGTGTAAACAATGGTCCATTTGCAGGAAAAGAAGGTCAATTTGTAACCTCAAGACATATAAGAGATAGATTATTTAAAGAGCTAGAAAGAAATGTTAGTTTAAGAGTAAAAGAAACAGATTCTGCAGATAGTTTTGAGGTTTGCGGTCGTGGAGAATTACACTTATCTGTTTTAATAGAGACTATGAGGAGAGAAGGTTTTGAATTATTAGTTTCTAGACCAAAAGTAATAATAAAGGAAATAGATGGAGTTAAATGTGAGCCTATGGAAAGACTTGTAGTTAACGTTCCAGATGAATGCATAGGTAATGTTATAGAAAAATTGGGAAGAAGAAAAGCAGAAATGCTTAATATGGAACCAGCAGAAGTTGGACATACAAAGGTAGAATTTAAAGTTCCTGCTAGAGGGTTAATTGGTTATAGAACAGAATTCTTAACAGATACAAAAGGTGTAGGAACAATGAATAGTATTTTTGACTGCTATGAGCCATATAAAGGTGAAATACAAGCAAGAACAAGAGGAGTACTTGTGGCATTTGAACAAGGAACATCAATAACATATGGATTATATAATGCTCAAGAAAGGGGAGAATTGTTTATAGGACCAGGTGTTGATGTATATGAAGGAATGATAGTAGGCATAAATTCTAGAAATGAGGATATATCAATAAATGTATGCAAAGAAAAACACCTAACTAATACAAGGGCTTCTGGTTCAGATGACGCTTTACGTTTAGTGCCACCAATTCAGTTATCACTAGAAAAAGCAATAGAATTTATAGAAGAAGATGAGTTAGTGGAAGTTACACCAAAAAGCTTAAGACTAAGAAAGAAAATATTAGATAATAAGACAAGAGAGAGAATGGCGGCAAGAGCAAAGAAATAAAGGAGGAATGAGAATGAGCGAAGGATACTCTAGAGATTCAAATGGGAAAATTGTTAGGAAAATGAAAGGATATTATTCAAGGACAACTAGGCTAGAATATGAGGAAAATAAGAAAAATAAAATAACTCGTGAAATTAATAAAGTAAGAGATGAACTTATGCGAAAAATTGATAGTGTAACAAGATCTTATGCAGGTAAGTGTGCAGGAAGAATGTTAAGTGATGTGGTTAATGAGATATATGGTATATTTGCAGAAGAATGTGAGAAACTTAGAGAAGCTGGTTATGTAGAATCCGTTAGCGAAGAAATAATTAAAAATAGAATAAAAGATGTATTAATTAGAGAATATAATAAGCTAAATGCTAGTTGGGGAAAGCCAATAACAAATGGAGAGCATGATGAAAGATAGCATTAAGCAGAAAGCTTTGGAAAACCATATTCCAATATTAATGGATGATACATTAGAAGTTATAGCCAAGATATTAAAACAGAATAATCCCAAAAGCATATTGGAGATAGGAACTGCTGTGGGTTATTCTGCAATATGCTTTTCTGAGTTTCTTACAGAAGGTGGAAAAATAGATACAATAGAGAGAGATGTTCAAAGAGCAGAAGAGGCGATTGAGAACATAAAACAAGTTGGGGTAGAAGATAAAATAAATGTAATAATAGGTGATGCTGTAGATATTCTCCCTACACTAAACAATAAATATGATATTGTTTTTATTGATGCTGCAAAAGGAAAGTATCCATTTTTCCTAGAACAAGCTATTAGAATGATTAATAAAAATGGAATAATAATAGCAGATAATGTTTTATATAAAGGCTATGTATTGGGCGATTATAACAAACATAAGCAACGAACAGCAGTAAGAAACTTAAGAGAGTATATATATAAAATAACAAATACCCCTAATATTCAAACAGAAATATTAGAGGTAGGAGATGGATTAGCTATTTCTAAAATGATTTAAATAATATATCGTATACAAGAAAGGACGGTGTCTGCTATAAAAACAACCAAAACAGTTGATATAGCAGTCACTTGAATTTTATGTGGGATTTTTGCTAAAATTAAATTGACATGTTTTTTTATAAAGGGATACAAATGATTTATAAAAAGTATGGCAATAAACCCCCATGCAAATGCGTGAAAAATACTAATACGACCATTTATATTTAAAAAGCGCTCAGAATAGTCCCACCATTTTAAACCGAATAAAGCATCCAAACCAAAACTTACAATATATTCGAAAAAAGTGAATATAGCAACTGAAGAAAAAAATAACTTTATTGAATTTTTTCTATATTTACTTAAAATTATTATTAAAATTAATGCACCATATCCATAAATAGGGCATATTGGACCATATAAAAAGCCTCTTTTAGAAAAATAGCCCATTACATAAGCACAATAAAAGGTTTCCATTATCCAACCCAAGAATGCAAATGTAAAAAAATAGATTATGTATATGCAATGCCTAGATAGTTTTTTATTATTAATTTCCATATATAATGCTCCTTTAACATTAATATAATAACAGATTATACTAAAAAAGTAAAATAAATTTATGAAAATTATGAAATGATTTATAATTATTTAAGTAATAATTATGGATTGATGAAAGGAATGATGGTTAATATGAAAAAAGTAGAATTATTGGCTCCGGCAGGTTCTTTTGAAAAGGCTAAAACAGCTTTTTTATACGGCGCAGATGCTGTTTATTGCGGAACAGGAAGTCTGTCACTAAGAAGTAGATCAGAAGTGAATGATAATGAATTAGCAAAAACGATACAATACGCACATAGTATAGGCAAAAAAGTTTATGCGGCAATTAATATTTATGCTTGGGATAGTTATTATGATGAAATAAAAAAACAAGCCAAAATGCTAAATGAATTAAAGGTAGATGGAATTATTGCTTCAGATGGAGGAGTAATTGATGTTATAAAAAAAGAAGCACCAGATATAGACATACATATAAGTACACAAGCAAATACGGTTAGTTATCATAGTGCAAATTTTTGGCATAAAAATGGTGCTAAAAGAGTAATTTTGGGAAGAGAATTAAACAAAGAACAAATTAAGGAAATAATTAAAAATAAAGAAGCGGGATTGGAAGTAGAAATATTTGTACATGGAGCAATTTGCTTTGGATATTCGGGTAGGTGCTTTTTAAGTGACTTTTTAGCAAGTAGAAGTGCAAATTTAGGTGATTGTGCACAAAGTTGCAGATGGGCATATAATGTGTATGTAGAAGAAAACAATAACCCAGGAAATTTGATGCCTGTAGAACATGATGAAAAGGGAACATATATATTTTCATCAAAGGATTTATGTTTGATAAAAGAAATTCCAGAAATAATAAATATGGGAGTAGAAAGTCTAAAAATTGAAGGAAGATTAAAAACAGAATATTATTTAGCATCAGTAGTTAATGCATACAGAAATGCTATAGATGATTATATGAAAAATCCAAATGAATATGATTATAATAAATATTTAAAAGAGCTGGAAAAAACTAAAACAAGGGGATTAACAACATTTTATTTTAATGACAGAAATAATAAGGATTTTCAAGAATATGATGGAAAGCAATACAATCCTAACTTTGAATTTGGAGGAAAGGTATTAGAAAACCAGGCAAATAAAACATTAATAGAAATACGCAATAAATTAAGTATAGGAGATAAAATGGAAATATTAATTCCAGGGAAAATAGAGGTTGAAGAGTTTACCATACAAAAAATGTGGGATTCTGATACTGAAGAAGAGATTACAACCGTAAATCCAGGGAAACAAGGACAAACTGTAAAATTAGAACTGCCAATTGAAGCAAAAACAGGATGGATATTAAGAAGAAGAAAATAAAATATTATTTTTCTTCAAGCTTTTCGAAATTTAGAGCTAAACAGAAACAAATAATAAATAAACCAATGGAAATAATACCTTCAAAATTCAAATTGAAAGAAGGAATTAACACTAAAACAGAACCAATTATAAAACCAATAATGCAATAAAAAGTTTTGGTGTAATAATAGTCTAAAAGATATTTTATTAAATTTAAAAATACAAGCCCACCAATAATAACGCCAATTCCCAATGGAAATAAAACTGGCAAGTATAGGGTTGAAATAGAATCTAAATAAATATTATATATACCAAGTAATATTAAAATTACACTACTACTAACACCAGGAACAACAATTCCTATGGACATTAAAAAACCACACAAAACAAGGTAGAAAAAATTTGAGTTTTCAATTGAAAGAAAATTAATATTACATTTATTTTCAATGAAAATAAGCAAAACGGCAATAGCAAAAGTTGCAATCAAATACAACATATAAGTTAAGCGAAAGCCAACATCTTTATTGGCTTTTTTGCATAAAATAGGAACTTCTCCTACTATTAATCCGATAAATGCAAATTTTGTTGGCGTTGGAAAAGTGGTAAATAGAAATTTTAGGACATTTCCTAAAGCTATAATACCAACAAAACTGCCAGATGCAATTGGAAATAAAAATTTTAAATTATTTTTAGTGTCTTTAAAAAAATTTAAAACACTGTTTACTAGTTTTTCGTAAATACCGAATATTACGCATAAAACTCCACTGCTTATTCCAGGAAGTATTGCGCCAGCGCCTATTAAAATACCAATACAAAAATTTAAAATGTAATTCATAAAATACCTCTATATAAAAATATTATATAGAGGTAAAAAATATTACAATTATTCCTCAATTATTTCTTGAGCTAATTTGCCTATAGCTTTTGTTTCAATTCTGGATACATAAGAACGTGATATTCCCATCATTTGCGCTATTTCACTTTGCGTTTTTGGCTTATCACCATTTAGACCAAATCTTAACTCTAGGATAGTTTTTTCTCTTAGTTTAAGTACTTCTTTCATTTTATTATATAATTTTTTTATTTTGAATTTTAAATCAACTTCATCTTCTATAGGCTTGCTATTACTTTCTAAAATTTCCTGAAGGGTTATAGTATTATCATCTTTATCTTTCCCAATTGGATCTTCCAAGTATACTTCTGCACTTAATTTTTTAGTACTTCTTAAATACATTAAAATTTCATTATCAACGCATCTAGAAACATATGTAGCAAGACGTACACCCTTAGAAGAATTGAAACTATTAATACCTTTTATTAACCCAATAGTACCAATTGAGATTAAATCATCTAATTCAATATTGGTGGAACTATATTTTTTACAAACATGAGCTACAAGTCTTAGATTTCGTTCAATTAAAATGTTTTTTGCTTCATCATTTCCTTGAGAAAGTAGTTCCAAATAATATTGTTCTTCACTAGAAGAAAGTGGCTCAGGAAATAAACTATTGTTAGAAATATAACCAACTAAAAATATAGCAGATTCTAAAAAATGTAAAAAACCATTTAGTAAAAATGCAAGCATAAAAACCTCCATAAAAATATTTTTTTAGACCATTTGCTAAATTATATGAACAGAAAAAAATAAAGTGCATGACTTATTAAATAAAAATAAAAAAAGTTGAGTTTATCCTTGATATTTTACGTAGTTTATTGTATTATATAATATGTAAGAAAAATGGAATAAAGGATGAAATATAAGATATAGAAAGGGGAAAAGCTATGAAAAAATTTATAGCAGTCATAACAATTTTTATGTGCCTATTAAGTGCAACCACAGTATACGCAGCAAATACAGAAAATGTAATAGAACCAACGAAAACAAGTGGAACTCTAGTTGAAATTAAGCAAAAAGAAATTAAAACAATGGAAGATTATGTAGAACAATATGGAAATGAAACATATGGATATGTTGCATACATACTAAACTTAGTTAGAATATATAGTATACCTTTTTGTTTTGTAGGAATAGTTATTAGTGCTATATATCGTTACGTAATAGGAATAAGAAAACTGGATGTGCAAGACAAAGGCTTTGGTGTAATGATAGGCATAGTAACAGTTTTAGTAATATGCCAAATATTACCATTGATTTTTGCAATAGTAGTAAAAGGTTGGAGGGGTTAAACAAATGAAGGTATTGTTTGCAGTTGGCAATGAAAAAATATCAGAAGCGATTATCAAAGAATATCAACAAAATTACAAAGAAATAATAACTGGAAAAAATGTATATTATTTTAATGCAATACAGAAGGAATTACAAAAAGACAAGTCATATGATAGAATAATTATAAGTGAAGATTTGGAAGCATTTTCAAACAATAATTATGACGAGATTGATAGATTTATATTTGGAAAGTTAGATAATATATCAGATGAAGCGGCAAACAATTCAGGAGAAGACATACCAATAATACTTATATGTAATGACAGAAGAAACAAATCTGAGACTTTTTTGGTTAAAATTTTTGGAATAGGGATATATAATGCTTTAATGGGACAGAACAGAAGTATAGCAGAATTATGTAAGTTACTTAATAAACCACGTACAAAAAAAGAAGCAAAAATATATTATAAAATAGAGTCCGAAGATGTAGATTATAAGGTAGAAAACGAAGAAGACGTAAGCGAGACAGAAATTCAAAATATCATTAATCACTATAAAAAGTTAGGCAAAAATGAAGAAAAATATATTGAAAGCTTTAATAGTATTGCAACTCAATATACAGATGCACAATTAAGATTAATTGCACAATTTTTACCATTAAATGTTAAAGCTGTACTTGAGGCTAGATGTGAAAAATATCAAAAAATTGTATGCTATGGTTCTAGCAGAAGCTCAGATGGGAAAAATAAAAAAACTCAAACAGCATATGAACCACCAAGTGTTAAAGTTAAAAAGATAAAATCTAATATTAATGATAAAGAAGAAAATAAAAAAATAAAACTGATAGAAGAACAGTTAAAAAAGAATAAATTAACCAAACCAGTAATTATACCAGAAGAAGTAAATGTATCAAATGTAAAAAAAGTTAAAACCAAACCAATAGAAGTGCAAGAAAAATTGAAAAAAGATCAACTAGATGAAAAAGAAAAAACTAGTATAACTGAAGAGATAAAAACAGCGAAAGATATGAAAAAAGAAATAGAAGAAACACCACTAAGAAAAAGAGGAAGACCTAAAAAGGAAACTATTGCAGACAACAGTGAAGTAGAACCTCAAATAAAGAAAAAAAGAGGAAGGCCTAGAAAGGAACAGTCAGAAATAGATAACAGTGATATACGAGATGATTCTGAGCCAAAGGATATTGTTAATTTGTTTGATATGGATGAAGAAAAAGAAGATGATATTTTGCCAGGCTTTGAGGACATAGAAGAAACAACATTGCCGGGGTTAGATGATAAACTTCCTGAATCTGAAGAAATTGAAGAAAATGATAATATATTGCCAGGCCTTGAAGAGAGCAACGAAAAAGGAAGTTCATTGTCAGAATCAAACGAAGAACAGCAAAATATACTACCAGGATTTGAGGATTTTAGTAAAATGTCAGACGAAGATGATACAGTGCCTAAGTTTGAAAGTTTAGATAGGAATGAATACACAAATAAGGTTGCAAGCGAACAAGAGCAAAAAATAGAACCAATTAAAAATGCAGATATCAATATGAATTTGTCTAGCTTACTCACAAAAGATAAGAAAATAGTGGCTTTTGTAGGAACTTCAAAAAATGGGACATCCTTTATAGTTAATAATATAGCACAATTATTATCAGAAAAAGGCATAAAAACAGCAATACTTGATTTGACAAAAAATAAAAATGCATATTATGTATATACGGACAATCAAGAAGAATTAAGACAAACAGCAATTTCTTCTATACCAAACTTAATTAATGGAATAGTAGAAGGAATTGTGGTAAACAAAAATTTAAGTGTATTTACTACTTTACCAAATGAAAATGATGTAATAAATAATTATTCTGAGATACTGGAAACTTTAATTAAAAATTATTCATTAATATTATTGGACTGTGATTTTGAAACAAATTTTGGATATTTTAAAGAAGCACAAGAAATTTATTTGGTGCAAAGCTTTGATGTCTTAACAATTCAACCATTAACAGCATTTTTAAGGGATTTGAAAGCAAAAAATATTTTAAATCCAGAAAAATTAAGAATAATTTTAAACAAATCTTTAAGAGTAAGAAATGTGACTGACAAACTGATAATAGGTGGAATATCAGTATATAATGACCCTGCTATGTCATATATGACAGAATTATTCAATAAGGACTTAATTAAATATTGTTCTATACCGTTTGAAGAACAGACATATTCAAGATATCTTGAAGGATTAGTAGAATGTAAAATTTCCTTAAAAGGATATTCTAAAAAATTCTTAATGTATCTGTCAAAATTAGGAAATATGGTTTATCCACTAATTAATAGTATGCCTCAAAAATCAATGAGCAATTATAATAATATATATAAAAATAGTGAATCAAAATTTACAAATCAAATGAATGAAACATTAAATAAAATGAAAAATAAGTATTAACAGTATAGTAAATTTAAAGAGGTGAGTTTTTTGACATTAGCAATAATACTACTGCTTGTAATAATAATAGTAATTTTAATGATATACAATGTATCTATACATAAAAAAATAGAAAGTTTTTCCAACCTTAATCAAAAAGTAACAAGTTTAAATGTACTTCAAGATTTGCTTGATACAATTAGTGAATACACAACTACTAAGGAAAAATTTGCAAAAATTAATAATATTTTGATAGAAAAGTATGGCATAAAATATTCAACAATAGTTGTTTATGATGGAGTTGAGTATGTTGTAAAAGCATCTAATGTTGATGAAAAACATTGGGATACATTAAGCAAATTACAAACAGAGCCGATATTTAAAGATAGTATACAGACTGCTACACCAAAATATTTAACAGTAGAAAGAGAAGGCGAAAAATTGCCATATCAAAAAAGTGAATTTGCAAGGGCAAAAGCTGCAATATTTTTCCCCTTATATATAGATAATGTTTATATAGGATATTGGATAATAGAAGGAACACAACCACATGAGTTTGATGATTTGGATGTTACAATTTTAGAGGTAGTAAAAAATAATATAGTGTCAGTTGTGAAAACAGTAACAACTCAACAGATATTAGAAAATATAGTAAGAGAAGACAAATTTAGTGGATTAAAATCAGTTGAATATTTATATGGCGACGGTAGAAAAATAATAGATAAATATACAATTTCGGCAGTATGCTTATTTAAAATAATTAATATAGAAGAAATTAATAATAATATAAACAGAGAAACAGGAAATAATGTTATTACACAGGTTTCGCAAACAATAAAGGACAAGCTTCAATCGGAATATATATTTGTTAGATACATGGGACCAAAATTTGCAATAATTTTTTCAGGAATAGATCCACAATCAGCAGAGGAATTTTTAAAGGAAATAAAGGAATCTGTAGAAGAACTAAAAATTTCGCCAGTAGAAAATAATGAAAATCAAGATTACAGTATATATGCAAGAGCAAAGTTGAATTTTGCAGTAGCAGCATACTATAAGGGAACAGCTTTAGAAGAAGTTATGAGAAGATTAGAAAAGTATTTAGACAATGCAGATAAAGAGGAAAATAGTATAAATTTTTTATAGGAGGTAATTGATATATGTCTATGGATGAAACAATGAGTTTTGAAGTAGAAAGAGAGAAGAATGTTAAAACAAAAGAAATACTTACAAAAGTATATCAAGCATTAGAAGAAAAGGGGTATAATCCAATAAATCAGATTGTGGGATATATATTATCAGGAGATCCTACATATATAACAAGCCATAATAATGCTAGAAATTTGATAAGACAGTTAGAAAGAGATGAACTATTGGAAAAAATGGTAAGAAATTATATAGGATTAGGCGAATAATATGCGAAAACTTGGAATTGATTATGGTGATAGCAGAGTTGGAATAGCTATAAGTGATGAACTAGGAATAACTGCTCAAGGACTATGTACAATAAGTCATAATGGAAATGATAAAATAGTTCTAAAAAAATTAGAAGAAATATTAGACAATTATCAAGTAGACACAATTATAATAGGAATTCCTATAAATATGGATGGTACAGAAGGTTTTAGAGTAGAAGTAACAAAGAAATTTATACATAAATTAAAATGTAAATTTAATAAAATAAAAATAGAAGAAATAGATGAACGTTTAACAACAGTTGCAGCACATAAAACAATGAATTATTTAGGAATAAAAAAGGAAAATAAAAAAAATATTGTAGATACAATATCTGCAGTATACATTTTAGAAACATATATGAATAAGCCTAAGTAAAGAGAGCATAATAGTGATTAAGTTATTAAAGTTGTAGAAATACAAATAATATAAATAATTATAATTGAAAGGAGAAAAAAATGAGTGAAGATTTAAACAATGAAATCCCAGAGAACATAGAGGGAGAAGAAGTTGACAATATAGTAATACTTAATGATGAAGAAGGAAACGAAGTACAATTTGAATTTTTAGACTTAATTGAATATAATGAAGAAGAATATGTAATATTATTACCAGTGGAAGATGAAATATCTGAAGAACCAGGAGAAGTAGTAATATTGAAAGTTGAAAGTACATCAGAAGACGAAGAATCTTATGTAAGTGTAGAAGATGAAGAAGTACTAAATAATGTATTTGAGATATTCAAAGAAAAATTCAAAGATGAATTTAATTTTACAGATTAGTAAATTTTAAAAAAGGTATAATGGTAAGACATTATACTTTTTTTCTTGTATAGCGTATATTTTGTGCTTGCAACTTAATTTAATTATGTGGTACAATAATAAAGAAGGAGTTGATACAAATGAGAAATTTTACAACATGGTTAATTGTCATTTTTGGTTTTATGTTTTGGGGATTTAGAGTAGCAGGAGCATTTGCCGCTGGAACAGGTATGGATTTTATGATAAAACCAATGGACTTGGCAATAGAAATACCAGTATTGTTTATAAGTTTTATGTGCATTTGTTTTATAATAAAAAGAAAAATTTTAGCAGCAATAATTTATCTTGTAACACATGGATTTTATTATGGAGTATTTTTATATCAAAATATTAATACAATATTATATGGACAAGTAACAGAAGAAAATTATATTTCTATTTTCTTTTCATTCATAGGAATATTGCTACCAATTTTGGCATTATTGGACTTAGCATTAGATAAATCAAGAACTATGAGACCAAAGGATAAGAAAACAGATTGGTATTATGGAAATGAAAAATATGATAGGAAAATGGACGAAAGAGCAGACAAAAATAATTACCGTACATTATAAAGAAAATATATAGATAGAGAATTACTAGACAAAATAAAGTAGTTATATACAAAACGTTTAAAAAATTTCCAATAAAAAATCAAATAAAAAAAATAAAAATAAGTATACTAATAATATAAAACAAAAAGGAGGTTTTTTTATGGAAGATAAACAAAAAATAAATTGTACAGTAGAAAGTTGTGTATATAATAATTTGAATAATCACAAATGCACTTTAAAAGAAATACAAGTTACACCAATAGCAGGTTGCAATACAAAAGAACCAGATGAATCAATGTGCAGTAGTTATAAATTTGAAAATTAAAAAAGGCATAAAGACTTGAAAAATGTTTGGAAATAGAATATATTGATGTATTCGGATTTAGGAAGACGATGTCAACTAAATTCAAGTAAAAAAAGCCCCCAAATGTTAGAACAGATTTTAACATTTGGGGGCACATCTCACTATTGAAGGTGAAAATTTTATTAAGTATTGAATATAAAATTTAAAAGATATATAATGTTAAAAAAATAAATTTGAGGAGGAATATGTATGCCATTAGTAACAACAAAAAATATGTTTGAAAAATCAATGAAGGAACATTTTGCAATAGGAGCTTTTAATGTAAATAATATGGAAATAATACAAGGAATAGTAGATGCAGCAGCAGAGGAAAATGCACCAGTTATATTGCAAGCATCTTCTAGTGCAATAAAATATGCTAGAATAGGATACTTAAAGAAAATGGTTGAGGCAGCATTAGAAGAACATGATATTCCAGTTGTACTACATTTAGACCATGGGCCAGACTTTGAAACTTGTAAAATGTGTATAGATAATGGATTTTCATCAGTTATGATAGATGGTTCAAAATATGATTTTGAAGAAAATGTAAGACTAACAAAACAGGTAGTTGATTATGCACATGAACATGGGGTAGTTGTAGAAGCAGAGCTAGGAAAATTAGCTGGAATAGAGGATGAGGTTAATGTTACAGAATCAGATGCAATGTTTACAGACCCAGAACAGGCAAAAGAATTTGTAGAAAGGACAGGATGTGATTCATTGGCAATAGCTATAGGAACAAGCCATGGAGCATATAAGTTTAAAGGGGAACCAAAACTTAGATTTGATATTCTACAAAAGGTAAAAGAGCTAATACCAAACACACCAATTGTATTGCACGGAGCTTCAACGGTTATACCAGAACTAGTAGAAACATGTAATAAATATGGTGGAAATATTCCTGGAGCAAAGGGAGTACCAGACGAAATATTAAACCAAGCAAGTAAACTTGGAGTATCAAAGATTAATGTTGATACAGACTTAAGATTAGCAATGACATCAGAAATACGAAGAGTATTTGTGGAAGATCCTTCTGCATTTGACCCAAGAAAATATTTAACACCAGCAAGAGAAGCAGTAAAACAGACTGTAAAGCATAAAATAAGAGATGTATTTGGTGCAAGTAATAAGGCATAATATTAAAAGCCGTGATGATACTCACGGCTATATTTTTTTACCAAATTCCTTCTTTATTCTCATTTCAGCATCTTTTTTAGCAATATCTTCTCTTTTATCATATAACTTTTTTCCTTTACCGATTCCCAAAGTTATTTTTAAGAAATTACCGGAAAAGTATAAATCCATTGGAATAAGAGAATAACCTTTTTGTTTAGTTTGACCAATAAGTTTTGCTATTTCAAATTTATGTAGTAATAATTTTTTAACTCTTAAAGGATCTTTATTAAAAATATTGCCATGTTCATATGGGCTAATATGCATTCCATAAACAAGAACTTCACCATTTTTTATAATAGCATAACTATCTTTTAAATTTACTTTTCCAGCTCTTATAGATTTTATTTCTGTTCCAGATAAAACAATTCCAGCTTCATATTTATCTTCTATATTGAAATTATGGTAAGCAACTGGATTCTTTGCTATTAATTTTGTATCCATAGTTTTTATTCCTTTCGAAGATATTGTACTCTAAAAAGTGGAAAAAATCAATAATTACACATTTATTTTTTCATTAGAATCTTCATATTTTGTTAAGTCAATTTGATCTAATGAATTTTGAATACAACTAACTATAACATTATTAAAACTCATATCTTCTTTTTCAGCAATTTTTTTTAGTGTATCATTCATTGTTTCTGGCAAACGTATAGAAATTTTTACATTACTTTTTTTATATTTTGATATTTCAAACATAATTGTTCCTCCAATTTTTTTGTTAATTGTCTCACAAAAATATTTCAAAAAATACCTGACAAATGTATTGTACTTTGAGTAAGGGTATGGTATTATTTAATTAGATGTTAATAAAGAAAGGGGAAAAATAACATGAGAAGAGAAAGAGGAATAACAACAATAGGTTTAGTAGTAACAATAATAGTAATGTTAATATTAGCAGGAGTAACAATATCTTTGATGCAAGGAAATTCGGGAATAATTTCAAAAGCAGATGAGTCCAAAAGTCAGACTGAAAGAAAAGAAGTAATAGAAAAAGCGAAGATGACAATATCAGAAAAGGTAGTTAATAATGGAGGAAATGAATTAACAAGAAGTGAATTAAAGGAGATATTAGAACAATATTTTATAAATGTTCCAGAAGATTATACATTGGAAACAATATTAAAAACAAAAGAAGAGAATGGAAAGTATGAAATAAAAGTATCTGAGATATATGATAGAGATATAATGACAGAAAATGAAGAAACAGATGGTAGTACAGAAGTAGTACCACCAACATCAAGTACTAATGTGGAAAATGGAAATAGTGGCAATACAGGAAATAATGGTAATACAGGAAGTAGTACAGGAGGCTCTGGTAATACAAATAGTGAAAGTACATCAGGAGGAAATAGTAATAATACAGAAAATGGTGGAAGTAATACAACAGAAATAGATGTAACAAAAGTAGAAATGGATAAGCAAACAGCAACATTAGATATAAATGGAGAAAATACAGTACAATTAAATGCAAAAGTAATTCCAAGTAATGCCAATAAAAACACAGAAATAACATGGACAAGTAAGAAAAAAGAAGTAGCAAGTGTAAATCAAAAAGGATTAGTAACAGGAAAAACAGTAGGAAATTCAATGATAATGGCAACAAGTCAAAATGGATATAGT
>OICK01000029.1_pt1 | contig 82352 bp, 72 predicted proteins | sample 1581281 | NCBI WGS metagenome assembly OICK01 (sample SAMEA3882557, study PRJEB24775) | human gut metagenome | biome: human-associated habitat; feature: intestine environment; material: feces | place: Netherlands | collected 2009/2010 | reverse complement strand
AACCTGTGACCCTCTGCTTGTAAGGCAGATGCTCTCCCAGCTGAGCTATGCTCCCTTTTAGCTGGTTTGTTGTTTTTAGGACTTTGTTGTGCCCCTCACAACAGTATCTATTATACACTATCAAGCACCGTTTGTCAACACTTTTTTTCAAGTTTTTTATGTTTTGTATCATTTTACAACCCACGCCTGATATTTTTAAAAACTTATGTGCACAACCCACATTAAAACGCTGCTTTTTGCCCTGAAAAGGCACTTTTTCTACTCCAAGCTCCCATAAAAAATCCGCCGAGCCATAAGCCCGACGGATAAATATTCTCAAAAATTATTTCTTATCAAGCTGCTTTTTGAGCTTTTCCTGCTCCTGCTCCATAAGTTTCATAAGATCCTCCAAAGATGCTGACGCTGTCTTTGCCGGCTGTGCAGGCTTTGCCGCAGCCTTTGGCTTTGGTGCAGGCTTTTTCTCAGGCTCAGGTGTCTGCTCACCTGATGCAGCCTCGTCAAGGAGCTGTGACGCTCTCTCATAGTATGAACGGTCTATCTCTGAACGCTCCTCGTCCGACTGTGCAGGTCTTTCAAATACCGTTTCATCGACCTCTTCAAAGACCTCTTCCTCAACGACTTCTTCCTCGTCCTCAGCCTTGTGATGTGCCTTTATCTCATCATCAACGTGCTTGCGGTGTCTAGCGATCTGCTCGCCCTCGTTCTCGCCGCCGAAAAGGAAATCGTCAAGAGTAACGTTCTCTACCTTTTCTTCTTCCTCGTCATCATCTTCGTCCTCATCATCGTCAGAAGAATGTGTTGCAATAGCAATGATAAGCTCGATAACTACCAGCAGGAAAACAGGCACAACGCCGCATACTATCATACCGAATGTAGACGACATGAATGTGAGCACCTTGCCCGCAGTCATATAATAAGTAGACGCAACGCCCACAACGTTCTTTGAGCTTATCTTATAAAGCTTTGTAGGGTCTTTTTCCTGATAAACGGTGTAAACAACGCCGTTGTTATCGTCAGTAGAAGTGATGTCATAAAGCCAGAACACGCTCGTTCCAATGTTCGGCACGTTCTCGCAAACAACAGCCTCGCCTATCTTGTCTGTGCTAGGCGTCATGTTTGAAGTTATGACCAAAGCCCCCTCAGGCACTCTGTCCTTCATTCCGTCGCCGTCCATTATATACAGGCTGTAGCCTGCGATACTAGGCGTAACGTCCTTGTTCTTGAACACACGTCCCACGCCTACCACGATAAGCATTTCCAAAATAATAAAAACAATAAAGAATATCAGCACATTCTTGCCGGCTGATGATTTCTGTTTTGTAGCACTGCTCATATTAAAAATAACATTCCTTTCCGAGAAATATACAAAATATCATAATTTATCGCACTATCGTATACATTATAGCACAATACGCCGAAAATTTCAACACATTTTCGCAGATTTTTTCTTTTTCCGAAATTTACTCATTTCTATAAAGTATTATCGTCACAGTGTAAAGATCATCATTTTTTATCACCGCATACTTTGACGTTGACCAGTCGCCCCCAGCCTGACTGTAAGCACGCCTTAGCACATCAAAAATTATGCCGCCGTTCTCGTCAAACAAAGTGTCCTCAGCATTGCTGTAGACCTCCTTGTCAGCACATTTTAGCCTTGCAAGACCGCTGCCGTCAGTCATTGCCTCCGTTACCGAGCTGCACATCATCTGCGATATATCGTCGCCCTCCTGAGCGTAAAGACCATTCCGCCTGTAGTAATTTGCCCCCGAAGAGAACGCCTCAGGATAATTCAAAAATTTGTTATCGTCCGCCGTGTGGTCTTTTGCACACTCAGCGTCAGTGATGCCGAAATAGTCATATCGGATATAATCCTCTCCGGCGTCCGTCACAGGATCGTCCCAAGTGAGATCCATGTTCGTCCATTCCCCGTCTATCATGACCTTGTTCCACAAATGCGGCTGAACAGTTCCCCCGTCATAGGCTTTTCCTGCCACAGGGATACACTTTATCCCTGCCTTTGTGCAAAGTATCTGCATAGCCTTTGCATATCCCTCGCAAACGGCTCTTCCGTCCACAAGACAGCCGTATGCCGAATAAGGTTCATCAGCTGTGTCATCATAGGTGCAGCCAAGAATTATGCTGTCATGAAAATACAGCACCTTGTCATAATCGCTCCAGCCCTGCTCGATGCCTGCCAGTATCTTCCCGACCTTTTCATCAAGCTTTTCCTTTTCCGCCTGAGCCTCTTCAGCAGTCTTGTCATACGTCACCTCCACCGAAGTAACATACCCATCGCCGTCAATGCAGATCGTATACTGCGACCCGATATAATCAATATAAGGACACGCCGAAGTAAGCATTGAGATAAACGCACCAATATCGTCCTTGCTTATCACTCCCTCGGTCAGCTCCACGGAGCTTTCAAATCCGCTCAGCCCCTTGTAAAGCTGCGAAAAAACACGTTTCTCATCATCTGAAAGGAAATCGGCGATATACTCCGCCGTATCAGGTATCTCCAAAGCCGCAAAGCTCTCGTTTCTGCTTTCAAGCCCCGTTTCCGTGTGCTTTTCCGAATTGCCCTCAACGTATGTCACATTGGTGTTGACCACCGTGTTTTTTGAACGGTCTTTATTTTTTTCTCCCGTTCCGCCCAAACTGCACCCTGCCGTGCAGACGAGCACCGCCGCTGTCAAAGCGGCAACGATCTTCTGTTTTTTCAATTTTTGTCCTCGATTTTTACACAAATTTTCTGTCTTATATTATATTCAAAAGCCTTTAGTCTGTGACATTTTTATTGTCTCTTTTTATCACAGCCCTAAGGCGTTCTATTCTCTTTTCATGAACGAGCAGCACCTTGAACTCAACGTTCTCCCACTGCACAGTCACACGCTCATTGTCCTCAGGCACATGACCTATCAAGTCCATAACAAATCCGCCGATAGTGTCATAATCCACCTCGCCGTGATATTCCTTGCCAAGAGCCTCCATAACATCGTCAAACGCCGCCGTTCCCACCATGTCATAGCAGTCAGGGGATACCTTTTGTATCTCCTCTGTCTCGTTGTCATATTCGTCCTGAATACTTCCCACGATAGTTTCAAGCAAGTCCTCCATGGTGATGATGCCGGCAGTTCCGCCGTAATCGTCCACCACAACAGCTATCTGAGTTTTTTCCTCAGTGAACTCCTTGAAAAGCTCTCCGCACTTGTTGCTCTCAGGCACAAATGTTATCTCTCTCATGAACTCTTTCACAGGAAGTTCCTTTTTATCCTCCTCAAACACCAGTCTGAGCAGATCTTTTGCGAATATAACTCCGCTTATGTTGTCGGCATTGTCGCAGTAAACAGGTATTCTCGAAAAGCCCTCGCCTATAACAAGCTGCACAGCCTCCGCCAGCGTGGAATTTTCTTCGATAGCCACCATTTCAGTCCTGTGCGTCATTACCTCACGAACTTCGATATCGTCAAACTCAAAGATGTTGCTTATCATCTCCGCCTGACTTTCCTCGATGCCGCCCGTTTCGTTTACAGCGTCCACCATCATGAGTATCTCTTGCTCAGTGACAGAGTCTGCCTTGTTTGTGGACTTAACGCCGAACAGCCTTAAAATTCCTGCCGAAACCGCTCCGCTCACAACCGCCAATGGGCTGAACACCGCAAGAAACACTTTGTATACGCCGCAGTTGTTTAAAATGAACTTCTCGCCCACCTTGCCTGAAATGCAAAGCTTTTTCGGTATGCCTATGCCAAAAGTGCATATAACAAGGGCAAGCAGACAGCTTATTATAACAAATGAACATATGCCGCTAACATAATACGGTGCCTGATAGTTAAAAAGCGTATAAAGCCCGTCAGAAATCGGCTCGTAGAAGAATATGACCCCCACCACTGAAACTACGATTATCATAATAGAACGTGCAATGAGGTTTGTTGCAACTACCCTGCCCGTTCTTTTCAGCAAAGCCGCAAGTTTTATAGCTTTCGGATCTTTGTCCTCCTCAGCCATTTTCTTTAGCTTAGCGTCATTGAACTCCACAGCCGCATTTTCGCACAAGGTAAGAAAAGCCATAAGCAATATTACCGCCGCACAAACACCTATTCCTATCCACAGTCGCCCGACATCGTCCATTAAAAAATACCGTCCCTTTCATATAGGCGATAATGTTCGCCTTTTTATACTATTTACATACTACTTATTATAGGCAACATATGCCTCTTTGTCAATAGATATTATAACAAATTTTCCGTTTTTGCCGCCGGAGCATATAGCCATATTTCAGATACAAAAAAGCAGACAAGCCGCAAAGCCTGTCTGCCCATATCGTTCAATATTACTTCTCAGCCGCACCTATCTTGGAAACAGCGTCCCTTGTGGTATTAACGTCTTTAAGGCTCTTTGTAAGAACTTCAGCAGCCTCAGAGAGCGACTTGTTCAGATTGTCTGACAGTGCCTCACGGATAGCCTTGTCCTTAGCCTTAGCCTGCTCAACGATATCCGCAGCCTGCTTGTTAGCCTCCGCAGCTATCTGCTTTGCATAGTCAGCAGCCTGCTTGATGATCTCTTCCTGAGCCACCAGCTTTTTAGCCTCTTCCTTAGCCTTCTTTATTATCTCCTCAGCCTCTTTGTTAGCCTCAGTAAGGATATTCTTCTTATCTCTTGTCATATCCTTTGCACGCTTTATCTCACCTGGGAGGTTAAGTCTTATGCTGTCGATGTATTCACGCATCTGCTCAACATCGATCATTTTTTTCTGAGAAAACGGTACGCTTGAAGATTTGTCAAGCAGCTCGTCCATAAGTTCAAGTATTTCGTCTACAGTCATTTTAAACACCCTTTCATTACTGATCTATATTATTGGCAGGCTTATAAAGCCTGTCAGTGATCTTGCTCTGTATCTGTTTTGGCACAAAGCCAGTGATATCTCCGCCAAAGCTTGCGATCTCCTTAACAACACTTGACGACAGGAACATATTCTCTCCCGTTGTGGTAAGGAACACCGTTTCGGCGTCATTATAAAGCTTTTTATTCGCCAAAGCCATCTGGAACTCATATTCAAAGTCCGACACAGCCCTCAGACCCTTTACGATAGCATTAGCACCCGTCTTTTGCAGATAATCCGCCAGCAGACCGTTATAACAGTCCACCACCACATTGTCAAGGTGCTTTGTGACCTCGATTATCATTTCCATTCTCTCAGTCGGCGTAAAAGCAGCCCTCGATTTATTTGCATTAAAGGACACCAGCACTATCACCTTGTCAAAAAGCTTTGACGCCCTGTCGATTATATCCAAATGACCCAGTGTAACAGGGTCAAAACTTCCTGGGCAAACAGCGATACGCATTATTAGTCCACTTCTTTCATTGGTATCTTATAGACCGTAAGAGCGGTCTTACCGTATTTATATCTCTTATGAAATTCAAGTCTGCCGTAGCTTTTTTCGCCCAGATCAAGTTCTTTTTCATGCTCACACACAACTATAGCACCCTCATTGAGCTTGCTTTCCACCAGTTCAAGAGCCTTTTCAACGATACCCTTTCTGTAAGGCGGGTCGATAAAAACGATATCAAGACCTGACTTAGCGACCTTCAAATATTCCAGACTGTCCATGCCCAGCACACGGGACTCCTTAGTAAAACCGCATGACTCCACATTTTCCTTAACGATAGCCACCGCCTCAGGGTTGCTGTCAACAAAAACGCAGTGTTTCGCACCACGGCTGAGAGCCTCGATACCCATTTGACCGCTGCCTGCAAAAAGATCAAGCACGGAACTTGCGGGTACATCAAACTGGATAATGGAAAAAACAGCCTCTTTTACCATATCAGTAGTAGGTCTTGTATCCAAAGAATCCAGTGTTTTAAGTTTTTTACCTCTGCATGAACCTGTAATAACTCTCATAAAAAATAACTCCAAAATAAAAGTATACAATCATTATACTATATTAATTACCATTTGTCTAGACTATTCGCCGATATTTTTAAATTTTTTATACCGCACACAAAAAGGGACTTCACAGCGGAAGTCCCTTTAGTTATTTTAATTATTTGCTCTAAAAAACAAGTTCTCAGTCTAGATTACTTTCTCTTAGAAACTACGATAGCAGCACCTGCAAGAGCGATACCTGCGAGAGCGATACCTGCTGTAGCACCTGTAGCAGCTGTGTTGTCTGATGCAGCTGTTGAAGATGCAGGCTTGTTTGTGTTGTTAGTATTATTTGTGTTTGTTGTGCCGGCAGCTGTTGAAGATGTAGCAGCTGTTGATGATGTTGTACCAGCTGTTGATGATGTTGTGCCAGCTGTTGATGATGTTGTGCCAGCTGTTGAGCTTGTGTCACCGCCCTGATTTGGGAATGTTACCTTAGCTGTGTATGTACCATTGCCTGTAACTTCTGGCATATCGAATGTAGTGCCCTTAGGGTTAACCTCATCCAGTTTGTTTCCGAAGAATGATGATGACCAGTCATTGCCGTCTGTTCTGAAACCGCCGCCTATATAAGCCTTGCCAGAAAGATTTGATGCAAGACCATCTATAGTGAACTTAATTTCGATAGTGTTCTGAGGCATAGTTGTGAATACCTTACCAACTGCGTCCTTACCGCCGTTGCACTTATCGTTGTAAATGTTTACGAGCTCAAGCTTGAACTCATCACCCTGCCAGTAAACAAAAACGTCACCGTTTGGAGTTACAACGTTGTCATCAAACTTGATCTCATCGATAGTAGCCTTAACTGGGATCGTGCTCCAGTCGTCAGGCTCCTTGCCGTCGCTTGAGAGAACACCGTTAGCAATAGCCTCGTCCTTTGTCATGCCCATATAAAGACCAAATACGATAATAGAATCGTCATTGTTAGGGCCCTTGCCTGCGTCAGCAGCTGCTACTGAAACTGCCATTGTTGTAGCTGCGATCGTAGCTGCAGCCATGCCTGCAATAATCTTTTTAAGTTTCATTTCTAAAACTTCCTTTCTTAAATAACTTTACTTACATTGTACTTTATTTTTCGTAAAATTTCAATCGGCCGATTTACCAAATATGTTATCGTTTTCTTATGCAGACATAACAAATTCCACTATATTTTTTTGGAAAAATAGACGAATAATTTACAACCGTGAAACATTTTTAACATATATAAATATACTAAACCGTCAATCTTCCAGTTTTTTCTTCTGAACTTTTCCCGTGATTTTTAGCACAAGACTTCTCGGAGCAAACTTCGCACCAGTGCAAAGTGCTTTAATGGACATCTCTGGAATGATTATGCACTTTTTGTTAAACATTCCCTCAATGGCTTTTTGTGCACAAAATTCAGGCGTGATAGAACTTACGCCGAATTTGCAGTTCGCAACATCATTGAACTCCGTGTCAACAGGTCCCGGACATACCGCACAAACGTGCACCCTGCTGTTCGTGCTCTTTAACTCCTCGCATATCGCACTTGTCAAGCTTACCACATACGCCTTTGATGCATAATAAGTCGCCATCATCGGGCCGCCGTACATAAGACCTGCGGAAGATGCGATATTCATTATATATCCCCTGTCAGCCGCAACAAAGTCTTTCAGAAACAGCTTTGTGAGCATATGCACAGCCGTGATATTCGTGTCTATCATTCTAAGTTCAGTGTCAAGTGGAACTTCCTCAAAACTGCCCACCGCACCAAAGCCTGCACAGTTCACAAGCACTGATATTTTCTCGCTCTTTGTTTCCTCATAAAGCCTCAGACACTCTTCCCTGTCTGAAACATCGCAGACTATAACTCTTGTGTTCTCGCCAAGTTCAGTCGCAAGCTCTCTGAGCCTTTCTTCACGTCTTGCACAAAGTATGATGCGAAAGCCCCTGCCGTAAAGATCTCTTGCTATCTCTCTGCCAATGCCTGAGCTTGCTCCTGTTATCAAAGCCGTTTTAGCCATTTATATACCTCCACCCGTCAGACGGGATATCATTTGATTTTTGTCATGTTAGTATACCATATTAGTATCTCCCTGTCAAGTATATGTAAAACAGGCAGAAAATCGTTTAAAAAGCGTCAAAATCTCTTGACAAATACTTCAAAGTGTGGCATAATGTTAATATTAAATTAAAAAATAGAAAAAAATTAAGCTTGAAAACTGTCAGGGGAGAATATATTAATTGTTTTAAACATATGCACCTGCTCTGATAGAAAAAACAAACACATAATAAGGAGATAAGAAAATTATGAGTTGCACCCTCTGTATACTTGCCGCAGGTCTTGGCAGCCGCTTTAAAGGCGGAATAAAACAGCTTGAGCCATTCGGCCCTAACGGTGAGATAATAATGGATTATTCTATCTATGACGCCGTCGAGGCAGGCTTTGACAAGGTCGTTTTCATTATAAGAAAGGATATCCGTGAGGCTTTTGATAAAATGATAGGCGACCGTATCTCAAAGTATGTGAAAGTCGATTACGTCTATCAGGAGCTTGACTGCCTCCCTGATGGATATACCGTTCCAAAAGACCGTGTGAAACCATGGGGTCACGGTCATGCAGTCTGCTGCTGCAAAGGCGTTATAAACGAGCCTTTCGCCGTCATCAACGCAGATGACTTTTACGGCAAAGAGGCTTTTGTAAAGCTCCACGATTTTCTCTGTTCACAGAAAGCCGACAGCGAAAAGCTGCACCTTGGCATGGCAGGCTTTATACTTAAAAATACCCTCAGCGACTTCGGTGCAGTAAACAGAGGCGTGTGCAAAGTCAGCGACGGTATGCTCACCGACGTTTTTGAAACATACAATATCCGCCGTGAAAATGACGGCAAGGTCTATTCAGGCAAGGAAGAAACAGCCGAGCTTGACGAGAACTGCTACGTTTCCATGAATATGTGGGCTTGTCCAAACGGCTTTGTGGACAAACTCAACAATATGTTCACCGATTTCATGAAGGATAATAAAGACAGCCTGACAGCGGAATTTCTCCTCCCAGCCGGTATAGATACAATGATAAGCTCAGGCGAGGCGGACTGCCGACTTCTCGAAACTCACGACAAGTGGTTCGGCGTTACCTATAAAGAGGATAAGCCTACCGTAAAGGCTGAAATTTCAAAGCTTATCGATTCAGGCGTCTATCCTGAAAAGCTTTGGAAATAACACAAATAAAACAGCATAATGTGTCAATAATAAGTCGGGCGGACAAAATCCCCCGACTGTTTTTGTGCCTGTTTGTTAAAAGTGAAGAAAATCCTTAATTCGACAAAAAAGCACTTGAAAAAGACTGTAAAATGTGTTATGATAGTCTTTGAAATGGATCAGTAAGCCTACGGATCAGGAGAGGAAATATAATGGAGAGCCGAAACGGTAATAATATAAGGAATATAAGGAAAAAAAGAGCCGCCGCACAGCAAAGCATAGTGTCATTGAGCTGTCTTGCCTGTTTGGTATTCGCAGTGATATGGGGCTTTCATGCAGGCAGCACTAAAAATCAGCCTGTAGAGGTAAAGAAAATGACAGCCTCTTCAAGCTCTGTCGCAGTGAGCGACAGTTCAGAAAATAAAGCCGACAGCTCTTCTCTGACCGAAAGCGTTTCAGATGAAAGCGTTGCCGACCACGTTACCGCAGACGACCTTTCCGACGCAGTTTTCATAGGCGACTCCAGAACAGTGGGTCTGCAAAACAACTGCGATAAGCCAAAGGCGACTTTCCTGTGTACAGTGGGTATGCATATCGATACCGTTATGACCGACGCAAACATCACCCTTTCAAACGGCAATGCAGGAACTGTTATCGACGCATTGGGCGAAAGACAGTATGGCAGGATATATATAAATCTCGGCACAAACGAACTTGGCTGGCCTTATATAGATACCTTCAAGGATTGTTATACCCAGCTTATCACAAAAATACAGGAAATACAGCCTGACGCCGTTATATATGCAGAATCTATCCTCCCTGTAACAGCGTCAAGAAGTTTGCAGGGCGACGCTATAAACAATACCAACGTTGCCACATTCAATCAGGCAATCTCCGAGGTGGCACAGCAGACCGGAATAAACTATCTTGACTGTACCTCCGCCGTGGCAGGTGCAGACGGAACGCTCCCTGAAGAGGCGTCCTCCGACGGAATACACCTTATGGGCGAATATTGCGATAAATGGCTTGAATATATAATCGACAACACATAAGAAAGGAAAGAAAATTATGAAAACAAAAAAAATAATTTGTACTCTCATGGCAGTTATGTGCATTGGCACAGCAGCATTGGCAGGCTGCGGCTCAGATAACAACAGCACCGCAAGCTCTGAAAATTCAGCAGCTGCCGCACAGACAAATGAAAGCGTTGACGTTGCCGCAGTTGCAGACAAGCTCAAGGACGGCATAGAGTTCAAGGACGAACTTGCAGAACTTGACGAGGCAAAGATAGAAAAGATAATCGGCATCTCAGCTGACAGCTATACAAAGGGCAAAGTCTATGTAAGCTCCTCAGGCGGAACAGCCGAAGAGATAGACTGCTTTGAGGCAAAGGACGCCGACAGTGCCAAAACTATCGCCGATACCCTTACCGCAAGAGTTGACAGCCAGAAAAAGGTTTTTGAAAACTATGTCCCTGAGGAAATGACAAAGCTTAACGACCCTGTTCTTGTAACAAAGGGCAATTATGTTTACCTCTGTCTTTCAAACGACAACGATAAAGCAAAAGAGATAATAGGCTAGGAGTAATAAGTATATGCTTTTTTCAAGTACAACATTTCTGTTCGCTTTCCTGCCTATTGTACTGATAACGTATTATATCGTCCCACGCATAACACGCAATCTGGTGCTGTTTATTTTCAGCCTTGTGTTTTACGCATGGGGCGAACCTGTTTATATAGTGCTCATGATAGCCTCCACGATAGTAGCGTATGTAACAGGACTATTGGCAGACAAACAGCGTAAAAACGCAAAAAAATACACTCCCCTCATTGCAATGATAGCAGCGGTGGTGTGGAATATAGGACTTCTTCTGTTTTTCAAGTATACCGACTTTTTTATCGGTGCAGCCAACAGCATTTTCGGCACGCAGATAAAAACGCTGGGACTTGCCCTGCCTATCGGTATCTCATTCTACAGCTTTCAGACCCTTTCCTACGTTATCGACGTTTATAAAGGCGAAGTAAGAAGTCAGAAAAACTTCCTTGACCTTGCCACCTATGTGGCACTTTTCCCACAGCTTATCGCAGGCCCTATCGTAAGATATATCGACGTTGCGGAACAGCTCAAAAAGCGTAACGAGAGCATAGAGCATTTTGCACAGGGCGTGTGGAGATTTTCCATAGGTCTTGGCAAAAAGGTCATTCTCGCCAACAGTATAGGCGAGCTTTTCGACACTATTTCAAGATCATCACAGTCCGAACTCAGCGTCGCCGCAAGCTGGCTTGGCATAATAGCCTATACATTCCAAATATACTTTGACTTCTCAGGCTATTCCGATATGGCGATAGGTCTTGGCAAAATGTTCGGCTTTGACTTCCTTGAAAACTTCAACTATCCTTATATCTCCACCTCTATCACAGATTTCTGGAGACGCTGGCATATGTCCCTTTCAAGCTGGTTCAGAGATTACGTCTATATCCCTCTTGGCGGCAACCGCAAGGGCAAAGCAAGACAGTGCCTTAACATCATGATAGTGTGGTTTCTCACAGGCTTTTGGCACGGTGCAAACTGGAACTTCATGCTCTGGGGCGTGTATTTCGGCGTGATACTCCTCTGCGAAAAGCTTTTCCTTGGCAAAGCCCTCAAAAGGATACCTGCATTTTTCCAGCATATCTACGCACTTCTCTTTATAGTCATAGGCTGGGGCATCTTCTCCTATGAGGACTTCGGCAAGCTTACACAGAACTTCAAGAATATGTTCGGTGCAGGCGGACTTCCGCTTATGAACCACCAAACTGTTTTCTGGCTCGCTCAGTATGCAGTCACATTGGTGATACTGGTCATCGCCTCAACACAGCTCCCGAAAAAGCTTTGCCTGAAACTTCAAACCAAGTGCCCTGAAATATGCGGCTGTATACTCAAACCGCTCTGTACAGTGGCACTTCTCGCAGTTTCCACCGCTTATCTCGCAGGCAATTCATTCAATCCTTTCCTGTATTTCAGATTTTAAAGGAGGACGGCAGATATGAAAAAACAACTAAAAAACTATATCATGATAGTGTGCTTTCTGCTGTTCATATTCGGCTTTGCAGTGGCAAGCTTTATTTCCGAGGACCGTGAGTTCTCCGAAAATGAGAACCGCTATCTACAGCAAGCCCCTGAGTTTTCGTGGAAAAAGCTGAAAAGCGGCGAGTTCACTTCCGATATCGAAAGCTATATGTCCGATCAGATATTCCTCAAAGACCAGCTTGTGAGCCTTAAAACCGCCACCGACCGCACACTTCTCAAAAACTATCAGAACGGCGTCTACTTCGGCAAAGACGGCTATTATCTTCAGGACTATCAGGAAAACAGACCTCTTATTGAAAAAAACATCAGCTGTCTTAACGATTTTGCCGACAGCCTTGATGACTCCGTTGACGTAAGCTTTCTTCTCGTGCCGAACGCAGTTTCCGTCATGTCAGACAAGCTGCCGGCTGTCACACAGACCGACGATCAGCTTGAAAGCGAAAAGTATATAAGCTCTATCCTCAGCAGCAGGATAAACCTCTGTTTCCCATATGAGCAGCTTAAAGACGCCTCAGCCTCCACACAGGTCTTTTATAAGACCGACCACCACTGGACAGCCGAGGGTGCAAAAATAGGCTTTGACGCACTTATGACCGCCATGAACGAAGATATCCCACAGATCTCCTACAATGTCGAAACAGTCAAGGGTTTCCACGGCACGCTCTATTCCAAAGCCCCTTCTGACTTTTCCGCCGCTGATGAGATGCACTTCTACACAAACCCTGACAATAACGTAACGGTAGATTACGTCGAGGAAAACAAGCAGACAAACACCCTTTTTGATGACTTATTCAAGACCAAAAAGGATAAATACTCCACATTCATGGGCGGAAATTTTGCCCTCACAGAAATAGAAACAAACGGCGAAAGCGACGAACACGTCCTTATTATAAAAGACAGCTATGCAAACACCGTCATGCCGTTCTTTGCCGACAAGTATAAGCACATCACAATGATAGATATGCGTTATTACCACATCATGGATAAAACAGTCAGCGAGTATGTAAAAGACAACGGCATAACAAAGGTCATTTTCCTTTATAATATGGACTTTGTGAACTCCGACAACAACTTCATCTGGCTTGAATAACTCAGCAGCAATTAGGGGCGGCCATTGGTCGCCCGCTATTTTTATCACACCCATATATAACGTCAACGTCAAACCCACAGAAAGAAGGACATAAAATGACACTTACCCCATACAAAAGAAAAGCCTTTTATTATGAAACAGACCGCATGGATATTATCCACCATTCCAACTACGTCCGCTGGCTTGAAGAGGCACGAGTTGACCTTATGGAGCAGCTTGGCTGCCCATTCCACGAGATAGAGGCAAGAGGGATAGTTTCCCCAGTGCTCTCAGTTGAAACACACTACAAGTATCCAGTACGTTTCGGCGACGAGTTCGAGGTACGCTGCAAGCTAACAGCCTTCAACGGCTGTGCCTACGAGCTAGACTACGAGGTCTTTGACCTCACCACACAAAAAACAGCCTGCCTTGCCCATACCTCCCACTGCTTTACCACAGCGGACCTTAAACCGGTCAGACTGAAAAAGAAATTCCCCGATATCTACGAGAAATTTCAGCTTGCATATGAAAACAAATAAAAAAGCGTACAGCTCCTGAGTGTTCTCCTCAGGAGCTGTGCTTTTGTATAAAAAATGACAGACGTGACCTGTCACGAAGAAAGCAATTCATCAACGCCCTCACGCCACTTTTCAAAGCTGCATAACCCAAGCTTTGCCCAGCGACATTCCGAGCACAGTATATCAAATGCCTTTTTATCCATTTTGTTTCTCAGCCGCAAAAGTGCATTGCGGTAATTCTCCACTGACTGACGATCTATCTCTGCCAGTCTGCAAACCTCGCTGTCCTTCTGAGCCACCGTTCCGCCGCAGCCGTCAAGCAAGCAGCCGTCCTCCGTCCTGTTAGGGCAATGTTCGCATATCATATCTCCGCCGCATATAAGCTGCACCGCCGTGTCCTCAGCCTCGAGCCTGTCTTTCACAGACTGCATATTCACCGAGAAACCGTCACTGTAGCCTTTTCCCTGAAAAAGCGGCAAACAAAGCAGGTGATGAAACCTAAGCTTAGGCTCTCTTGTAAGCATAACAGCCGGTCTTTGCAAGTCTGCTTACAAGCTCGATGCTTATAAGGTAAGCAGCAACAACAGAGATAACGTCCTTTACAAGATAAGGAACTGATACAAGAAGAATAGACTTGCCGATAGAAATATTAGCAACGATAGCGTACTGGATAGCACCGAGCAGGTGGTCGCAAGCAAGACCTGCAATACCAAAAACGATAGCGATGATCTTACCGGTTACCTTGTTTGAGCAGAACTTAGCACCCAGACCGCAAAGAAGAGCCATAACGATAAATCCATATATAAATCCGCCGGTGTAACCCACAATAACAGAGAAACCGCCTGACCAGCCAGCGAATACAGGCACGCCTATAGCACCAAGCAGACCGTATACCAGTGCAGAGACCGCACCGCCCTTCCAGCCAAGGAAATATCCTGCCAGAGCCACAGCGAAAGTCTGGAGCGTAACAGGAACGTGAGTAGGCAGCGGAATAGTTATCTGCGAAAGTACAGCGATTATAGCCGTCATCAGACCGATACCGACTATTTGTTTAGTTGTGTTTTTAGCATTGTTGTTCATTGATAAATCTGTCCTTTACATTTTATTTTGACAATTAATATTGTATCACATACACACCCGATTGTCAACCTAAAATGTTTATTTTGGTATACAATTATATTATATCGGTAGACGATATTTTATACAAAATCAATAACGAACAGCGAAAACACGACATTTTTCGTGGTTTATCCATAAATCTACCGTTTGTGCGTTGTTGCCCACTACACAACAAATCTGTAGGGGCGAACACCGTTCGCCCGTCGAAGAAAGAAACCCACGGTAGAATACCGTTCAGCAACCAAAAAATCTTGCCCACCGCATCTGTAGGGGACGACGCCCTCGGCGTCCCGATATTTCTCACCCATTGAATTAACGGAGAATATCACAATGACGTACCCCGAATAATTCGGCATCATGGGTGTGACAATTACAGCGTTGTCCCTCCATTCGGCAACCGAAAAAAATTCCAACATCAAAGATACAACAACCACGTCAATACCCCTCCGAACGGGACGCCGAGGGCGTCGTCCCCTACATTTTAGAATTTACAATAAATCCTGAGCACGGGCGACCTCAGGTCGCCCCTACAGTTTATTCGGGCAACTTCCTACCGCCGCAAAATCGCTACGCTCGGTGCTGTCTTTTACTTCGTACTTGAGCACAACTCTGTTCAGCTTTGCCAATTTCTCACTCCTCATTCCTCACTCCTCATTCCTCACTTCCCCTTGTGCATTTTGCCCTCAAATCCTACCAAATCGATAGAATTAATATCAATTTTCACAAAAATGCGAAAATTCACTAAAAACCTATTGACATTCCTCTATGGGTGTGGTATAGTATAAATACGCTAAAACATACTAAACAGCTAGGATTAATATGAATTTGAAATGAGGCGTTGAAAATGACTGTAAATGTACTGAAATTCAAAACAGCGTATGATTCACGAATGTGTATGTGCTGTATGTGTTGCTGTTAGTTCAGCAGAAAGTTCAGTATCAAAAATTTTTATCGGATTTAAAAAAATTAATTTAATGAAAGAGGTAATTTAAAATGAGCACAATAAACGAAAGAAAACTTAAATTTGAAACACTCCAGCTCCACGTTGGTCAGGAAACAGCAGACGCAGTAACAGACGCTAGAGCCGTTCCTATCTATCAGACATCATCATATGTTTTCCATAATTCACAGCACGCAGCTGACAGATTCGCTCTCAAGGACGCAGGTAACATCTACGGCAGACTTACAAACCCTACCGAGGACGTTTTTGAAAAGCGTATCGCAGCTCTTGAGGGCGGTACAGCTGCTCTGGCAGTTGCATCAGGTGCAGCAGCCGTAACTTATGCTATCGAGAACATTGCCCTCGCAGGCGACCATATCGTAGCTGCTAAAAACATCTACGGCGGTACTTATAACCTCCTTGCACATACCCTCGTTGATTACGGCATCACAACAACATTCGTTGATCCACTTGACCCTTCAAACTTTGAAAAGGCTATCAAGGAGAATACAAAGGCTCTCTATATCGAAACTCTCGGCAACCCTAACTCAGATGTAGTTGATATTGAGGCTATCGCAAATATCGCTCATGCACATAATATCCCACTTCTCGTTGACAGCACATTCGCTACTCCATATCTCGTAAGACCTATCGAGTACGGTGCAGATGTCGTTATCCATTCTGCAACAAAGTTCATCGGCGGTCACGGAACAACTATCGGCGGCGTTATCGTTGAAAGCGGCAAGTTTGACTGGAAGAAGTCAGGCAAGTTCCCACAGCTCACAGAACCAAATCCAAGCTACCACGGCGTAAGCTTTGCAGACGCAGCACCGGGAGCAGCATTTGTAACTAGGATCCGTGCTATCCTTCTCCGTGATACAGGTGCAACACTTTCACCTATCCACGCATTCATCTTCCTCCAGGGCCTTGAAACATTGTCCCTGAGAGTTGAACGTCACGTTGAGAACGCACTGAAGGTAGTTGACTTCCTTAACAAGCACCCAAAGGTAGAAAAGGTACATCACCCATCAGTATCCGACGACCCAAGCCAGCAGGCACTTTATAAGAAGTATTTCCCTAACGGCGGCGGTTCTATCTTCACATTTGAGATAAAGGGCGATGCAAAAACAGCTCAGGACTTTATCGACCACCTGAAACTCTTCTCACTCCTTGCAAACGTAGCAGACGTTAAGTCACTTGTTATCCACCCAGCGTCAACAACACACGCAGAGCTTAACGAGGAAGAGCTTGCAGATCAGGGCATCAAACCAAATACTATCAGACTTTCTATCGGTACAGAGCACATCGACGATATCATCTATGACCTCAGCGAGGCATTTGACGCTATCTAATAAAAACCTTGCCATTACGGTTTTTACCTTAAATACAGACCTCTAATATAAACAGCTGACAGGCAAAAAGCTTGTCAGCTGTTTTTTGTGCCCATAAAAAAAGCAGAGCGACCCAGTCGCCCTGCCCTTATAACGTAAAGAAAAAAGAAAAGTCAATCGCCGCAGGCGATACCTTAATTCCTCATTCCTCACTCCTAACTACTTCTCCAGCTCAGATATCTTGTCGATACGCCTCTGATGCCTGCCGCCCTCGAACTTAGTTTCAAGGAAAACGTCCACAAGCTCAATGGCAAGTCCCGCACCAAGTACCCTCGCACCAATGCAAAGCACGTTTGCATCATTGTGAGCCCTCGTGTATTTCGCAGAAAAATAATCCGAGCAGCAAGCCGCCCTTATGCCCTTTATCTTGTTGGCACTCATTGACATTCCAATGCCCGTTCCGCATATGAGTATTCCCATTTCATACTCCCCTGCGGCTACCTTTTCGCAAACTTCCCTCGCCTTGTCAGGATAATCTACCTTTTCTCCTGCCTGTATGCCGAAATCAGTGTATTCAATACCCTTTTCGTCAAGATGTGCCAGTATCTCCGCCTTCAGTTCAGGACCTGCGTGGTCACAGCCGATAGCAATTTTCATTTTCTTTTCCTCCTGCTGATTTTTCTGCATTTTTCGCAATTTATTGTAGGGGCAACAACGCATTTATACAATAATGTAGATGAGCAGCGTCCCGCTCACCTTGTTACCCTGTTATTTATCCCTATGTGCCTTGTCTTTCTCCGCCTTTGTCGCCTGTAAATACGATACCTCAAGCTTGTCCGCCGAAACCATGACCTCAGGCTCAGCCTCTACCGCCAAACATAAAGACGATGCCCTTTGCAGCCTGTTCACATAAGCCGCCAACGCAACATTTTCGTCATCAGCGAAATATTTCGACTTTATCTCTGCCGCACAGTCCCCCACAAGCATTGTCTTTTCAGTAAACTCTCCCGAAAAGACTTCCTCCTCAGAGCAAACTCTGTCAGCGGATATCCTCGTGATAACGCCGTTTTTGCACTCAAACTCGCCTGCATAAACTATCTTAGGCCTTGCCCTCATAACAGAAATTATCCTGCCCTCAAAGCCTATGCAGTTGTAAGCCAGCGAAAGCAGCGTGGAAATTCCTGCACTTTTCAGGCTCTCACAGCCGAAACACATTCCCTTTACCGCCGCAACGCCTATCCTAAGCCCCGTGTAAGACCCCGGACCCTTTGCGATAGCCGCACAGTCAAGGTCAGCGTAAGTAAGCCCCGTTTCTTCAAGAGCCTCCTTTACCATTGGCAAAATGACCTGGGAGTGAGTGAGCTTTGTGTAAACAGACTTTTCCCACAAAAGCTTTTCCCCGTCCGTCACTGCCACCGATGCGACCTTTCCACTGGTGTCAATAGCTAATATCTTCAAATCTTTCATCTCCCTCAGGTGCAGTTATCCTGATCTCTCTGCTGTCCTCGTCAATACGCTGTATGTCTATCCTTATAGCGTCCTCAGGCAGTTCCTCCGCAATGTTCTCCGACCATTCCACAGCAAGCACAGTGTCCTCGTCCATGTAGTCGAAAAATCCCGTGGTCTCCAGATCGTCCGCAGAATTTATGCGGTACATATCAAAGTGTATAAGGCTGAGCCTGTCCCCACGGTATTCGTTCACCAGTGCGAACGTGGGCGAAGTCACCTCGTCGCCAAGCCCCATGCCAATAGAAATTCCCCTTGTAATAGTGGTCTTTCCTGCACCAAGACCGCCGCTGTAAGCGATAAGATCGCCGCCTCTCAGCCGCCTTCCTATCTCCTCACCCAAAGCGATAGTTTCCGCCGCAGATGATGTTTTATATACCTTTGTCAACCTATCACCTCATTTGACCGTCATCTTCCGTGTAGCCTACAATAAAAAGGCTGTTTTTATTCATAAGTTGATAAATGCTCTCCACCTCAGTCCTGTCCTCCGCCGAATTGTAGCAGTTGTAAACATACAGCCTGCCCTCCTCTTTAACAGCGAAAACCGTGTGGATACCGCTGAAAATATTCAACCCGGTATGGAAAGAAACTATCACAGGCTTGCCCTCTTCAACAGCCGCCTGAGCCTCCTCAGCCTTATAAAATCTCTTGTATCCCACTCCCATTGCCTTAAAAAGGCCGCTTATTTTTCTAGGATTAGACCCCAGCGAGCCGTCCGCCGCAATAAGAGCATTTTTCTCAAAATCATAAGCAAACTTTGCCATATCAGGCTCAAAGCCTTCATAAGTCAGGTAGTTATAAGCCGCAATGACCTCACAGCCTACCCCTGCGAACCTCTTCTTGCCAAGTATCATATCGCACACAGGTGGATTTTCCTGCCCGTATCTCACAAAGCCCTCTATCTTGATATCTTTGTTGTGTGCATAATTTTCCGCAGCCCTGCCGCTGTCAGTTTCCTTGTAAGTATCCTCAAAAAGCCGCCACTTCATATCGTCCTCCGAGCTGTCACTGACCTCAAAGCTGCTCTCATCGCCTACCTGCGAGCTTTCAGCCACTTCCACGCTGTCCGCCGCAACGCTCTCCGCTGTGGTAGTAAAAGCCGTGTCGTTCTGCCTTTCACTATCCGCCTTGTTTCCGCATGAGCTGAACATTATCCCCAAAAGCAGCACAAATACAAGCATTTTCATCATAGCTCACCCTTGTCCTTGAAGTAGTTGAGCATAAGGTCTACCATTCTGCCGTAAGACTGCTTGCCGTCCTCAACGCCGTTGAGTTTCAGTGATTTTTCCATAGCCTTGTCCGATATCTCCCCCACCGCCTCGCTGTCGAAAACAGTGTCCTGAGCCTCGTCAACGCTCCTCCAGTAGTCCCAGTTAGCAGCGATATCAGTCCACACCTCATCGCAAATAGAGTTGTCAAATTCTATCTTTTTATCATCAGAGGCATAATCAAATATCTTATTTCTCACCTGAGTTAAAGCCGCAAGATATCCCGAATAGCGATAATCCGCATTATCCGACCTGTCGCACGCCATAAAAGCGATAAAATTCGCCTCGTCCTCTTGAATATAGCCCTTTGTGTGAGCAAGCTCATGGCAAACAGTGTCAGGAAGTTTTGCCTTGTACATATCCTGATTGTAGTTCGCCTCCATAGAGAATGGGAAATAGATGCCCATAAGGTCCATCTGGCTCATAAAGAACGAGCATTTTATAGTCTTCGGAGTAACATAGAACCCACCAAGGTTCTTAAACTCACTGCCCAGCCCACGCATAGCCTCCTGAGCCGTCTTGTCAAGGTCAGCGGTCAGCACAAATTTGCCCTCATTGTCACGCTGCACCTCTTTGCTAAGCACATTTATCTCCGTCACAAGCTTATCGCCCAAAGCCTCAAGCTCCGCCTTAGTGTGCTGTTCAGTAGGTATGCCGTTAAGCTCCGCAAAGCTTGAGCAGTGGTAAAGCACAAAGCAGTTAAAAGTCTGCACCGTCACCACAAAAGTGACTATCCACATATAAACAAGCCCAAAAACCTTAGCAGTTTTCTTCCTCTTGCCTTTCCTGACGATAACAAGCACCAGCATCGCCACAAGAGAAAGGGGCATACCGAACACCGCCACCGCAATAAGCAGCTCTCCGAAAGAGAAAGGCAACAGCGAAGTGAGCCTGCCGTATGTATTTTCCCACAGAGGGAAAATGTGAGCCATATACCAATCGCAAAAAGCCGTGCTTTTCCAAGCGACCACGTTGAGCACCACGCTTATGACCACAAGGCAGCCGCAAGCCATGACCTGCCAAGAGAGATGTTTTTTCTTTCCACTCTCAGGCATTTTCGCACTCTGAGAAACATTTTCATTTTTCACCGCTGTATCTGTCACTGCCGCTCACCTCGGTTCGTATATTTTCACTTGCTATCAAAACACATTTGTTTGCCCGCCGAAGTAACAAGCCAACGGTAACAACATGGTTAGAATAACCATAAAAACTATCCTATCACATCTGTAGGGGGCGACGCCCTCGGCGTCCCGTTATTTCTCACCCGTTGAATTAACGGAGAATATCACAACAATTTCGCCCGAATAATTCGACATCAAGAATATGACGATCACGGCATTACCCCTCCGAACGGGCTGTCGCATTTCTGAATATCACGCCACTCTGCACACACGGGCGAACGCTGTTCGCCCCTACAATGTTTCAGGATAGTTTGCTCCGCCGCAAAATCGCTACGCTCGGTTCTGAGTGATTGGCTCGGTTCAGCTATGCCAATTCCTCATTCCTCACTCCTCATTTACCCCCCTGCTCCTCACTTAAACGACTTAGAACAATCCGTAAATATTGCCCTCATTATCACAATTGATATTATAAGCCGCAGGCTTTTTCGGCAGGCCAGGCATTGTCATAATATCGCCCATATACGCTACCACAAATCCGGCACCTGCTGAAAGTCTTACATCTCTTACTGTTATCTCATAATTCTCAGGCTTGCCAAGCTTTGTCGGGTCATCAGACAGTGAATACTGTGTCTTTGCCACGCAAACAGGGATATCCCCGAATCCCAGCTCAGTGATTTCCTTTATTGCCTTTTCAGCCTGCTTTGTATAGATCACGCCGTTTGCACGGTATATCTCTTTCGCAAGTATATCAAGCTTATCCTTGATAGGCAGCTTTTCATCATAAAGCGGCTTGAACTCAGAAGGCTTTGTTTCAATAGTCTTGCAAACCTTCTCCGCAAGGTCGATACCGCCCTCAGAGCCTTTAGCAAATATCTCGGCCAGTGAGAACTCAACGCCCAGTTCGCCGCAAACTCTCTCTATAACAGCCAGCTCAGCGTCTGTGTCAGTATGGAATCTGTTGATAGCCACAACTACAGGCACGCCGAACTTGTGCATATTTTCAATGTGAGTTTTCAGGTTCACGATACCCTTTTCGAGAGCCTCAACATTTTCGTTAGTAAGCTCAGTTTTCGGAACTCCGCCGTTGTATTTCAGTGCCCTTGCAGTAGCCACCAGAACAACGCAGTCAGGTTTCAGTCCGGCAAATCTGCACTTTATGTCAAAGAACTTCTCCGCACCAAGGTCAGAACCGAAACCGGCCTCAGTGATAGTGTAGTCAGCAAGTTTCAAAGCAAGCTTTGTCGCTCTAACAGAGTTGCAGCCGTGAGCAATGTTAGCGAATGGGCCACCGTGGATAAGAGCAGGATTATTTTCAAGCGTCTGAACAAGGTTAGGTTTCAGAGCGTCCTTGAGCAAAGCCGTCATAGCACCGCAGCCGCCTATGTCCTTAGCGTAAACAGGCTTGCCGTCAGTGGTGTAAGCCACAAGTATCTTTTCAATCCTAGCCTTGAGGTCAGCGAGATCAGATGCAAGGCAAAGAATAGCCATTATCTCAGATGCCACCGTTATCTGGAAAGAATCCTCTCTAGGAATACCGTTCACCTTTGAGCCAAGACCGATAACAATATCTCTGAGAGCTCTGTCGTTCATGTCAAGGCAGCGTTTAAAGAGGATCCTTCTCTGATCTATGTGCAGCTCATTTCCCTGCTGCATATGGTTGTCGATAAGAGCACAAAGCAGGTTGTTAGCCGCAGTGATAGCGTGCATATCCCCAGTGAAGTGGAGATTTATATCCTCCATAGGAACGACCTGTGCATATCCGCCGCCGGCAGCACCGCCCTTGATACCGAAAACAGGGCCAAGAGAAGGCTCTCTCAGTGCGATAATAGTTTTCTTGCCTATCTTGTTCATAGACTCAGCCAGACCAACAGAAATAGTGGTCTTGCCCTCGCCTGCCGGAGTAGGGTTGATAGCGGTAACGAGAATGAGTTTACCGTCAGGGTTGTTTTTAGTTTTAGCGTAAAGTGATTCAGAAAGCTTAGCCTTGTAGTGACCGTAAGGCTCATAATCCTCCTCAGAGATTCCCAGTTTAGCAGCCACATCTCCAATTTTGAGCATTTGGGCCTGCTTAGCGATTTCGATATCAGACAGCATTAGATCATATCCTTTCGAGAATAAATTTTCATTTTTCAGCGATAAAGCCGATAAAAATATTATACGTTACATATTATATCATATATCTTATATTATTTCAATATTTCATATGTAAACAAACTATATAAACCAACACATTTCCGAACATCTCCCCACAAAAAAGCTGCCCTGTTTTCACAGAGCAGCCCAAAATATTTATAGAAAGGATTATTTCTGAATGTCGTTATCGTTAAATGGATCTCCGCACTCAGGGCAGAACTTAGGTGGATTCTTAGGGTCTGCCGGCTCCCAACCGCATTTGTCACACTTGTAAAGTGGCTCTGCTGCCGGCTTTGGCTTTCCGCACTCAGCACAGAATTTGCCCTTGTTTACTGCTCCGCATGAGCAAGTCCAGCCTACTGGTTTCTCAGGCTTTGGTGAACCGCAGTTTGCACAGAACTTTCCTGTGTTCTCTGTGCCGCATGAACACTTCCAGCTGTCTGCTGCCGGCTTTGGCTCAGGCTTTGGCTGTCCGCAGTTAGCACAGAATTTTCCTGTGTTTGTTGTTCCGCAAGCACAAGTCCAACCGTTCTCAGGTGCAGCCTGTGTCGGTGCAGCTGCTGGAGCTGCCTGTGTTGGTGCAGCTGCTGGTGCTGCCTGTGCAGCCTGCTGATTCATCATGTTCTGCTGCATCTGCTGCTGATACATAGTTGCGTCCATTGGCTGACCCATCATGCCGCCAGCCATGCCCATGCCCATAAAGCCTGCCATAACACCGTTTGCGTTGCTTGCTGCTGCCTCTCTTGCCTTGTTGATAGACATTCTGTCCATAGCATAGAGCATTGAAGGATCACTTCCAACAGTTTTTGCCTCCTGGAATTTTGCGATTCTCTGCTTTGACTCTTCGTCCACGTTCAGCTCAATAGCAAGGCTTGTTATCTTAACACCCTTTGTAGCCCACTTTTCTTCAAGCTCTGCATTCATTGCTTCAGCAAGCTCATCAGGATAAAGACCAAGCTGATCGTAAGGTATTTTCTGAGCGGATATCCTTGTAAGAGCCTTCTGGAACTTAGGTGTCATGTCTGCCTTCAGCTGGCCGAGAACTGCCACGCCGTCAGGGCTGTCAACAGTAAGTACCTTATTTACGTTCTGAACAACGTTCTCATAGAAGTTCATAGGGTTTACGATCTGAAGTTCATACTGACCATGACCCTGTGCGTTAAGAGTGAGGTTCATCTCGCCATCTCTGAAAGGTATCTTGCCGAAACCGATCTTGTTTCCTGGCAGAGGTCTGAGGTTTATGTAGATAAGACGCATGGTGTTCATAGCCTGACCACCTGCTGTAAATCTTCTGCCTATCTCCTTGATAGAAGCACCAAGATCGCCCCAGCCGCCGCCAAGAAGTGACGGAGATACAGTTGAATCATACTTATACTGACCTGCTGTTTCCTGAGTACCGATAACAAAGTCATGAACTCTGCCGTTCTCGATAAGCAAAGCAGCCTGATTTACTGCAACGTCAAAGCGTGATCCGTTTGAGATAACGCCCTCTGTACCGTTATTTACAGCCTTGCCCCTCTTTACAAGAGTACCAGGCTGACAGAGTATCTTAGTTGACATATCTTCACATCTGAAGTACTCCACTACCTGATCGGCAAATGTTGAGCCGACTGCTGATGTAAACATTCTGATAAGTCCCATAGTTAAATTCCTTTCGTTGTCTGTATTATTTTTCGCCCCACGGGCGTTGTTGATATGTTGTATCCTATCTCAGCGTAGCTATCCTGCTGACTTTCCATGTTCGCTCCACTGAGCTGTGTATCTCTGAACCGCAGTAAGGACACACATCTCCTGTTGTATCTACAGGTGCACCGCAGAACTGGCATATAAGGCTTGCGTTCTCTCCATCATTTCCCATTGAGAGGTAGTATGAATAATCCGCCTCATAAATATGCTGAGCTTTTATATTGTTGAGCTTGTATTCCAGCGATACCTGAAACGTTGCCGTTGCAGCGTCATTATCCTTATGATAAGATGCGACCTGCGACTTGTGGATATGTATATCGTCATAGTGCTTAGGCAAAGCAGTTGACGAGTTGTCTTTCGCCATTGTGGCTACTCTCTGCTTGAAAGCCTCCGTACAGTATTCAAGGTCGTCCTCGTTTGCCTCTCCGTTTATAACGAGAAAATATTTCATCACCGTGTTTTCTACGATACTCTTTGCTATCTTCTCGTCATAGTCAGGAAAATCTTTCTTTATGTTGTTCACCACATTCGGATCAACATAAGTGAACTGCATAGCGTTGTTCTGACGTTCCTCAGTTGCGTCATTTATGGTCTTGAGCAGATCTCCTGCACGCCTAAGCTGACGGCCAACAGTATTTGATACTGCCTTTTTAACAGAATACACCACCGCTACGCCGCAGCCTATGGCAGCTGCAATAACGACTATCTTTATAATAAGTGCCACGGATATTTCAGGCATTTAGCTGATACCTCCCTGTTAGAATATTCCCATTATCTGAAGAATAACTCCGATAATATAGCCGCCCACTCCGCCAAGGAGAGAATAAGCTGCAAGCCTTCCCTTGCTTATAGGCAGGTTTCCGATAAACTTACCGGTTTGACCGTTCATGGCAAAGAAATAAGGCTTATCCATATAAGTGGTATACAATAGCCACGTTGGCAGCATTGCATATTTAACGTCCCTGATATCAGTTTTCTTTTCAAAAGACTGGACGTTGACACTGTCATAAACGCAAGTTTTTTTCAGTTCGTCACGAGTGGTGTTCTCGATACGTTCCTTTGCTCTCGGCAGGCACTTGTCTTTATCATCGTCATATCTTTCAGCGAGATAGCCTGAAAGATATCCCGGATTGAACTCTGTCAGCTCCGAGTAGTCAAAAGGCTCGATCGAATCCATTGCATCATCTTCAGTTTTTGAAGATGCGTCAACAGGTACAGCTTTGAAATCCAGATTACCGTCACGGTATACGGAATAATATTTTTTCTCTGTGTATCTGTAATCTCCCGAAGTCCATGTTCTTGTGTTTATACCCTCTGCGGTCATCGTTCCGTGGCAGTTTCCTGAGTAAAGCCAAAACGGGATATAAACGCCCTGCATTTTGTCAACTATCTTATCGCAGTCAAAGTCCTTTGGTGTAAGAGGTTTTTGACTGAACTTTTTGAAAGCGTCCATGACCTGATTTTTCGGCACTTTGAATGGTATAACATAGTCTGGGGAAAAGTTGTCGATTATCTGCTCTCCCATTATTACTGCATTTCCGCAATAGACGCACACGGTAGCCGCTGTTGAACGGTCTGTGATTATCTCCGCTCCGCAGTGTGAGCAGGTATATTTTACAAGGTCATTTCCTACAGTTCCGTCATTTGACATACTGTATTCGTCCTTATCGACCTCTTCATGCTTTTCAACATTATCCTTGTTCAGCTCTTCAGCCTTTTTAGCGTCGCCGCCAGCCTCTTCAAGCTCTTTCAGCGAGAACTGTCCGTCGCAGTATTCACAAGCCCAGCAGTTCTTATCGGCACTCCAAAAAAGTTCCGCACCGCAGTTTGGGCATTTATAAGAAATATTAACAGCCATCTATGTACCTCCCCTTAGTCGTTCTTTATCTCGGTCTTGCTCGTGGTGGTACGCAGATAGGTGTCGTTCTGCCCTGTGAGTTTCAGGTTGCTTTTTATATATTTGTCCGCCTTGGTCGCCTTCTGCTTTGTGCGGCTCATGGAAACGAGCACGCAGCCCGTTATAAGTCCGCCGGGTATGGCAAAGCACATACACGTTCCTACGCTCACGTTACTGTCGGCATAAGCCATGACAGGGGTAAAAAACAGGTTGCAGGAAATAAGTGCAAATCCCAATGTACGGTACAGCTTTTTTAACATTTTTTCTCCTCCCAACTTCTGATTTTACAGCCTTAAAACTGTAAAAGTGAAAATTGTTCACATATGATAATGATAACAGAAAACGCCTGTTATGTCAAGAAATATGTCACATTATGTTCAAAGAAAGTTTGTTTTTGTGCTTTTAGACATATTTTGATACATCACATTGGTGCTTTTCACAATTTGCAGCTGTAAAAATTCTATTCTCCGCAGGCTCTATGTATTACATAACACGGTCTGCAAAGTTGATGATATGCCGCTATCCACTCCCTTGTAAAATAGATTATTTCAGATAATATTACCCTGCCGAGAATTGCCGTAAAAGCGACCCCCTCTCGGTTTAATATGATTATATCATAAGAGTGTTTCCAATGCAAAGTCCGACAAAGTTCGGGGAAGTCAGCGGCGGTCAGCGGCAAACATATTTTTTAATATAACTCTCTCATTCTCCCGTGATCTCGTCTGTTCTCGTTCGCTCACATTCCTTCGTTGTTTTTGAGATAAGATATATCTCAAAAATTCCAGTATATGCAAAAAGCTAATATATTTATATTCAGACATAAAAAAACGGACGCATTTCTGCGTCCGTTTTAGTCTGTATAAAAATTCACGGTAAGCGAGCGAACACTGTTCGCCCCTACGGAAAATATCACATAAACGCCGATTGCAGGAAACTGTTTTCCCATATCATTCATGTGTTTTTCAAGGTCATTTCTTTTCTGATGTTTTCACGGCTGTGAAACTCCAAACAAGTCCCGATGCGAGCCAGAAATACGGAGAAGATGTGACAGAGCTGATATTGAAAAACGCTTGTATCAGATAGCAGAGGACTGCCGTTGACACTGCACAGCCTACCCAGCTGTTTTTGTCTTTCATAAAGCCTGCTACGAGCTTGCACATTTTCACGATAGTAATAACAAGGAACACCACGGTCAGGGCGAAAATTATTATTCCTCTTGACTGCAAAAGGTCGATATACTCGTTATAAGAGCGGTCGATTATTGCACCTGACTCGAATATCGTTCCCCAGTTGTCAGGGCCTGTGCCCCATATGAGGTTCTGCTCGGCGGTATACATTCCGTCGTCCCAGAGATATGGGTATATCCACTGGTCGGTATCGTCGCCTCTGCCTGTGCCTGTGATAGAAAGTCTGTCAAAGCTGTCATGGAAGATTATCTTCTCGTCAAGGAGCCTGAACTCTCCTGAGGCGAAAAGTCCTGCGAAGATGCCGCCTGCGACTACTGCTGCGGCAAGGCAGATGAGGACAGGCTTTTTGTTCTTTGAAACGCCTGATCTTACGGCTGCAATGACAAGTGAAACGACATACACTGAGCAAAGTCCAACAAGTGCAGGAACAACGCAGGTGAGTATATCGGCGGCTGTCATGACTGCCAATGAGATGCCATAGAATATTTTTCTAGGCTTTTTGTCATCGTAGAGCATACCGTTGAGTGCAAAGGCTGATATTACCGTGAGCACTGCTGCCAAGGCGAATGGTGTGCACAAAAATCCTGTTGGGACATACTCTGTGGTGTATGTTATTCCGCCCTTTGAAAAGCCTGCGAAAAGCTCTTTGAAGTAGTTCGGAACGACCTTTGCGGTGGCAGGTATTGCCTGTAAAAGTCCTACAACGGCCTCGAAAGCTCCAATGCCCACGATAAAGTCTGCAAGCTTTATTCTGCGGCTGTCGGCAGTGACGGTCATTCCTGCGGCGAAAAGTCCCCAATAGCCCAGTATAGTGAGCATACCCTCGGAACGGTCAAGGTAGCCGTAGAAAGATGTAAAGACGTCAGCAGACAATACACATGACACCACTGACAAGAGCACAACGGCAAGAGGCACGATAAGGCTCTTATTGTCTTTAAGCTCCACCTGCTTTTTCATATTGGCGATGAGGAAAATGATAAATCCCACAAAGCCTGTTGCAAGCACGGCGGCGGATATAAAGAATATGAATTTTTCGTTGAGATAAAGGTTACGGTTGGTACTTTCGTCAAGACCGTATTTGATGTTCTGCGTGAAATAATATGGTATTGTGATAACGCACAGAACGAGCACAGCGATAATGCTGTAAACTCCGCACAGCTTTTGTGCAGATTCGGCAGACATATTCAGGATAAAATCTGATTTTTCTGAGCTGCCGAAAAGATGTTTTTTGCCCTGATTGGTAGTGACATCTTTTTTCTCTTTTGCTTTTGACATAAAAAAATCCCCCAAAAAGCATAGATATTTTTGTCTGCCGAAAAAACGTCAGACCCACAGGCGACCAAAAGTCGCCCCTACATAAGAATATTAAATTACAAACAAAGGTTTGTGCATATTTTCTGCACTGCATAACAAAGTGACAAGCCAAAGCGGGATAAAATCACAGTGATATGACCGAAACGGGCGAACGCTGTTCGCACCTACAAGAATATTAAATTATAAACAAAGAAATGATAATTGAAAATTAAAAATACATCGCCGCAGGCGATACCTTAATTCCTCATTCCTCACTCCTCATTCCTCATTAAAAACAGAGAGGAAAATAAAAAAGCAGGCAAACCCTAAAGTCTGCCCGCTGTTTACACAATTTACTTTGCGTATTCGATAGCTCTGCTCTCACGGATAAGATTGACCTTGATCTGTCCCGGATAGTCCATTTCAGTTTCGATCCTCTTAGCGATCTCACGAGCAACGAGCACCATTTTTTCATCGTTGATCTTCTCAGGTTGTACCATGATACGAACCTCACGGCCTGCCTGTATTGCGAAGGATTTCTCAACGCCCTCATAGGACGTACAGATCTCCTCAAGTTTCTGAAGTCGTTTGATATAGTTTTCGTAGTTCTCACTTCTTGCACCCGGTCTTGCGGCACTGATAGCGTCAGCTGCCTGAACAAGTGCGGCAACGACTGTTCTCGTTTCAACGTCGCCGTGGTGTGCCTCGATAGCGTGGATAACTTCAGGGCTTTCTTTATACTTCTTGCAGACGTCCACACCTATCTGAACGTGTGAACCCTCTATCTCGTAGCTGAGAGCCTTTCCTATATCGTGGAGCAGTCCTGCTCTTCTTGCCAGATTTGCGTCAACGCCAAGCTCTGACGCCATCATGCCTGCAAGGTGAGCGACTTCAATGGAGTGGTTAAGTACGTTCTGCCTATAGCTCGTTCTGTAACGCAGACGTCCCAGAAGTTTAACAAGCTCATGATTTACGCCGTGAACGTTGGTTTCGAGAATCGCTCTCTCACCCTCCTGCTTGATCTTCAGCTCTACCTCTCTCTTTGCCTTATCCACCATTTCCTCGATGCGTGTCGGGTGTATACGTCCGTCCTGAATAAGCTTTTCAAGGGCGATCCTTGCGATCTCTCTTCTCACCTGATCGAAACATGATATAGTGATAGCCTCAGGAGTATCGTCGATGATAAGGTCAACGCCTGTGAGCGTTTCGATAGTCCTGATGTTTCTTCCCTCACGTCCGATGATCCTGCCCTTCATTTCGTCGTTAGGCAATGCAACTACTGACACTGCTGACTCGGACACCTGATCTGCGGCACATCTTGAGATAGCCAGTGAGATATACTGTCTGGCCTTAGCCTCGCAGTCCTCCTTGACCTGATTTTCAAAGTTTGTGACCCTCACAGCCTTTTCATGCACCAGATCCTCGTCCAGCTTTGAAAGCAGGTAATCCTTAGCCTGATCTACAGTGAACTGAGATATCTTCTCAAGCATATCAAGCTGTGATTTCTTGATCCTATCAGCCTCAGCCACCTTTTCATCGGCATTTTTCAGCTTGTTCTGAAGAGTTTCTTCCTTCTTCTCCAAATTATCGAGCTTTCTGTCGATAGACTCTTCCTTTTGCTGAACACGTCTTTCCTGTCTGGAAACTTCGATCCTTCTCTCTTTAAGCTCTTTTTCCGTTTCTTGGCGTGACTTGTGTATTTCGTCCTTCGCCTCGATCAATGCCTCTTTTTTCAGAGTTTCAGCGCTTTTCTTTGCGTCGTCAACGATACGCTCTGCCTCTTTTTCCGCAGAGCCTACAGCAGCCTCGGCTGTCTTTTTTCGATAGCTTACACCCTGTTTAAAGCAGATAAATCCGCTCACACCGGCACCAAGAATAAGAGCAACTACACACAGTAGAATAACAATACCTGGTTCCATGTATAGCTTTCCTCCTTCTTAGAAAGTATGGATATCCTCTTCGCTATGCCAAAATGTACAGCAAAAAGATATCCACCTGATATTAAATTGTAAAGATACAAAATTGCAAAATTTATTTTATAAAAAACGTCAGAATGATAAAATTGATACTTCATCTTTCAGTTATATAAAAATTATAATGCATAATATTATTGTATAATAAATTTTGTCTGTTGTCAAGAATTTTTTTAGCTAAAACCACAAAATTATATATTTTCTTACAAACCCCTTGACAAGGAAGGAAAGAGGTGATAAAATGTTAATCGAGGCAGAAGATATGGTCTTTTGCCGTTATATATCAAAACTTTGATGGGGAAGCCCCTCGGCAAGAGGACCTTTCAGAGAGTGTCGCACGTTTTTCGACGGGCTGTGAGCGGCACAGGGTCATGCAGAGTGAGGACACCGCCCCTGAGTGCGTTTAATACACGCCGCAGGCTCAGCGTTAGAGGAGCGACTAATGAGTTGTACGGGGAACTGTACAAAAAGTTGGGTGGAACCACGATATTATCGTCCCATAGGATATTTGTATCCTATGGGACTTTTTTGTTATGCAAGAGGGTGATGATACTATGAAAGACAGGAAGGCGATGAAAACGAGGCGTATCCTTGCGATCATTTGCTATACAGTTGGGTTTTGTGCTTACGGTGCGGCAGGTTATGTTTCGTGGCTGGCGTGGGAAGGCACTATATCTAACAAGCAGGGCTTTCTGACTTTTCTGCCCATTTGGATAGTGTCCTACTGGTTCAACACGTTTTTCTCTCAGCTTATTTGCAGGGTGAAAAAGGACGGTTCTAAACAATGGGCCATAGGCAAGAGGGCAAGGCACGTTCTAAGCGACATTTCAACGGTTTTGAGCGTTGTGCTCCTTTGTTTCTGGATTTATGTGTATATCACGCAGTATACTGAGCTGCTGAACTTCAAATAATATGCCTGTAGGGGCGACCTGAGGTCACCCGAATTATAAAAGACCATACGCAAGAAAACGCAGGGTGATATGCGGGCGAACGCTGTTTGCCCCTACAATGGACGAATTTCAAATGAAAAAAACGTGTAATTTACACGTTATAATAAAGAATTACATTATTTTATAAATTGGAGGAATCAAAAATGATAAAGCTGAAATTAAAAGACGGCTCTGTCCGTGAGATCGAAAAGGCTATGCCTGCCAGTGAGATAATCAAGGATATCGGCATGGGACTTTACAAGGCTGCCTGCTGTGTAAAGCTGGACGGCGAGGTTTATGACATGAGGACTGTTGTTGACCATGACTGTGAATTTGAGGTCATGACTTTTGACTCAAAGGCCGGCAAGGAGACTTTCTGGCACACGGCGTCACACCTTATGGCTCAGGCTGTAAAGGATCTTTATCCTGAGGCAAAGCTTGCAAGAGGCCCTGCTACGGACACCGGTTTTTACTATGATTTTGAGGTAGAAAAGCCTTTCACGCCTGCTGACCTTGAAAAGATACAGGCTGAGATGAAAAAGCTTGCAAAAGAGGGATATGCTCTTGAGCGTTTTGAACTGCCTGCTGATGAGGCTATAAAGCTTATGGAGGAGAGGCACGAGGATTACAAGGTAGAGCTTATCCACAAGCATGATGACAAGGGTGAAAAGCTTTCATTCTACAAGCAGGGCGGTTTCGTTGACCTTTGTGCCGGCCCGCACATCATGAGCGTTGCACCTATCAAGGCTGTAAAGCTGCTTTCATGCACTGGTGCATACTGGGGCAAGGCTGAGGACGGCAAGCAGCTTTCAAGAATTTACGGAACGGCTTTTCCAAAGGCGTCTATGCTTGACGAGTTCCTCAAGCAGCAGGAAGAGGCTAAACTTCGTGACCACAACAAAATAGGCAGAGATCTTGAATATTTCACGACTGTTGACTGCATCGGTCAGGGACTTCCTGTTATGCTGCCAAAGGGTGCGAGAGTTATACAGCTGCTCCAGCGTTGGGTAGAGGACGTTGAGCAGGCAAAGGGCTGTCAGCTCACAAAGACTCCTCTTTTTGCAAAGAGAGATCTTTACAAGATATCAGGTCACTGGGATCATTATCTTGACGGAATGTTCATTCTTGGCGACCCTTATGATGAGGAAAAAGAGTGCTTTGCACTTCGTCCTATGACTTGTCCGTTCCAGTATCAGGTATTCCTTAACAGACAGCGTTCATACAGAGAGCTGCCAATGAGATTGACAGAGACTTCTACGCTTTTCAGAAACGAGGACAGCGGTGAGATGCACGGTCTTATCAGAGTAAGACAGTTCACTATCTCTGAGGGTCACTACATTCTCAGACCTGACCAGCTGGAGGAAGAGTTCAAGGGTTGTCTTGAACTTGCTAAATACTTCCTTGACACTGTTGGACTGCTCGACGACTGCACATTCAGATTCTCACAGTGGGATCCTGCTAACCCTAAGAACAAGTACGAGGGCACGGCTGAGCAGTGGGAGCACGCACAGGCTGCAATGAAAACTATTCTTGACGATCTTGGCGTTGATTACGATATCGGTATCGACGAGGCTGCGTTCTATGGTCCAAAGCTTGACATTCAGTACAAGAACGTATACGGCAAGGAGGACACGCTCGTTACTATCCAGATAGATATGCTGCTGGCTGAGAGATTTGGTATGTACTATGTTGACAAGGACGGTCAGAAAAAGCTGCCTTACATCATTCACAGAACTTCACTGGGCTGCTTTGAGAGAACTCTTGCTTATATGCTTGAGCACTTCAACGGTGTTCTTCCTCTGTGGCTCGCTCCTGAGCAGGTAAGACTTCTTCCTATCAAGGAGAGCCATGCTGAATATGCACAGAAGATAGCTGACAGAATGACTGCTATGGGCATGAGAGTTACTGTTGACAACAGAGATGAGAACATTGGTACTAAGATCAAGGCTGCAAGACTTGAGAGGATACCTTATATGCTCATCATTGGCGACAACGAGGTAAACAGCAACACGGTTACTGTTCGTTCGAGAAAAGAGGGCGAACTTCCTGCAATGCCTGTTGACGAGCTTATCGCTAAGCTTGATGAGGAGATAAAGACTAAGGCGAAGTAATTGGCAGCAAAACATCGAAAGGTGCGTAAAAACGGCGTTTGTGGCGACAGACGGGACGACGAGGGTGCCGTCCCCTACAAATTAATGTATGGGCGAAAATTGTTGTGAGCCTTGCCAAACAACAATTTTCGTTCGTCCGTTGGCTTTCGCTGTCAATGTGTTTTATACAGACGTTTTATGCGATACCGCACAGGGGAAAAATTCTCTTGTGCGGCGTTGCCGTTTATAAAATATGGGGCGGATAGGATAAAATTCGTTTCGGAAAAGAGGTAATAGATGAAATCAGATATGATCTGGACGCTTGTGGCTTTTGCATTTTACCTTTTGGGAATGCTGCTCATAGGCGTTGCATACATGAAGAAAACAAAGAGCACGGAGGACTTTTTCCTTGGGGGAAGAGGTCTTAACGGCTGGGTAGCGGCACTTTCGGCTCAGGCGTCTGATATGTCGGGCTGGATGCTCATGGGTCTGCCGGGCACTGTTTACGCTTTCGGAACAGGTCAGATATGGATAGCTGTGGGTCTGCTCATTGGCACTATACTGAACTGGGCTTTGGTATCAGGCAGGCTGAGGAGATACACTATCAGGGCGAACAACTCCATGACACTTCCGAAGTATCTTGAAAACAGATTTGAGGACAAGCACAAGATAATGCTTTTGGTATCGTCGGTGGCTATCGTCATATTCTTTCTTGTTTACACGGCGTCTGCTCTTTCGGCAGGCGGAAAGCTTTTCAACTCTATATTCGGTATCGACTACAAGATATGTCTTACTATCGGTGCTGTAGTAATTTTGGGATACACTTTCATGGGTGGATTTATGGCAGTATGTGTAACGGACTTTGTTCAGGGTCTGCTCATGCTGGCAGGAGTTGTGACTATACCTATCATTGCGTTTTTCCTTGTTGGAGCAGGAAACGTTATGGACAACATCACTGCAAGCGGTGTTGAGGCACATCACTATCTTAACATACTCAATGATGAAAAGGGCAAGCCGCTTTCATTCATTGACATAATCTCACAGCTTGGCTGGGCACTGGGATATTTCGGTATGCCGCACATTCTGGTAAGATTCATGGCTATAAGCAGTGAAAAAGAGGTAAAGAAGTCAAGGGTCATAGGCTGTGTATGGTGTGCGATATCGCTTACGTTTGCCTGCTTTATCGCTATAGTAGGCAGGGCGTATCTTGTGCCTGCACTGGAGAACAGCAAGTCGGAGAATGTTTTCATTGAGATGATACAGAAGGTATTCAACTCTGACATAGGCATACCGTTCATAGGCGGAATTTTCCTTTGCGGAATACTGGCTGCCATAATGTCAACGGCTGATTCGCAGCTGCTTGTAACGGCATCGTCGGTATCGGAGGATATTTACCACTCATGTATTGCACCTAAGGCGGAGAACAAGAAGGTACTGCTTGTGAGCAGGATAACGGTTCTGGTGGTAGCGGTCATAGCGTACATTATAGCACTTGATCCTAACAGCAGCATAATGGGACTTGTTTCAAACGCATGGGCAGGACTTGGAGCGTCATTTGGTCCGATAGTTCTCATGTCCCTTTACTGGAAGAGGACAAATCTTGCAGGTGCGGCGGCAGGCGTTGCATCGGGTGCGTTATCGGTAATAATATGGGACTACATTCCGCTTATAGACGGACAGACTTTAGGTGACAAGACCGGGCTTTACTCATTGGTAGTAGGTTTTGCGGTAAGTCTTATACTTATTGTTATAGTGAGCCTTTGCACAAAGAAACCGTCTGAGGCAATGCTCAAGGCATTTGATGATGTCAAGAACGGTGTGAACTGCGGTTGTGATGACAATGCGGAGAGGGCTTAGGTTTAGGTGACGTAATTGTGGATAATAAAAAACACGGTGAGTTTATCGCCGTGTTTTTTTATTGTGTTGGTTTTTGGGTGATGATGCTAGGGGTACGAATATGCGGAAATACGGGCATATGAAGAGCGGGCAGTATTAGGTCGCATCTACGGAGACCCGAGGGACAAATGGTTACAAATTGTAACATTTAGTGTGATGTTTGAGTTAGTGGCAATTTTTGTGCGTTTTTATGGGGATATGTTGACATATCGAACCTGCGTTCCCTGTGAAAACAGCCAAAGATTTTGGTCATTTCGGCAAAAAGGAAGAAAATCTGTTGCCAAATTGTAACCTTTATGATATCATGGGCATAGAGTGCGAAAATGGGCGGAAAATACCCATTTTTATCATATAGGGCAAAGGAGGCGTCGAAATGGAAAAGGCTGTGAGAAAAAGGCTCAGGGGGCTTTTTTCGGTTATGGGTGCGGTATTCTGTGCGGTAATGGCAATGATGATATGCCAGACGGCGGACGCTATATACTACAATGAAAAGACTGCCACTGTGGACTATGACTATCAGGTCACGGACTCCTTTGAGGGTGTTGACGCCAAATATGTGCTTGGATATTCCGACACCGGTTACTACTGCTGTGCGGGATATGTTTCGAGGTTTTACGAGGAGAAGTTCGGGGTCATTGTTTACAACATCAATATCATTGAAGACAAGCCCAGCGTTTACTGTTTCGGCAAAAGTGCTGAACTGCGTGAGGTGAAAACGCCGCAGCCCGGCGACATCATGCAGGACAAGGACTACTCTCATGTTGCCATTGTAAAGGACTGTCAAGGTTCGACGGCGACGCTTATTGAGCAAAACTACAAATGGAAATGGAACGAGCAGGTATACACTGTTATAAACAGAAAGGTGCTAACAAGCAATCACTATTTCTACAGGCTTTACATAAACGGTGTTGAGCAAAGTCTTGACCTTGACACCACGAAACCTGTTATTGCAAACGCCGGCTGTGAGAACATCACCGGCAATGGATACACTGTTACGGCGGACATTTCTGACAACAGGGCTGTGGCATCGGTAAAGGTATCCACTTATTACAAGGGCGACAGTTCAAAGGCTGTGACGAGGGTATACAACTCGGCGGTGAACTCGCTTTCCCACACGGTCAAGGTTTCGGATTTGGGAGGAAAGGACGGTTACTATGTGACCACCATAACGGCTGAGGACGAGGCCGGAAACAACTCAGAGCAAGTCATAAGGACATATGTTGACACCACTGCTCCAACTATCTCGGAGGCAAAGGTGGAGAACATCACGGCAAAGGGTTTTGACATTTCATGCAATGTGAGCGACAAAAGCGGCGTTTCAAGGGTGGTATTCCCGACGTATCCCACAAAGAGCGGCGAGAGCACAAAGAAATATGCTGAGGGTGGATTTGACGGCAAAAAGGCGGAGGCTTATGTTTCGGTTGACGAGCACGGTGCAAAGAGCGGCGAATTCACGGTAAAGATAACGGCTTATGACAAATACGGAAACTGCTCGACAAAGACTGTTAAGGCTAACGTTAAGCCTGCGACTTCGGTGAAAGTGAACAAGGTTTCGCTTACTCTTAACAAGGGCAAGAGCAGTGTGCTCACTGCCACAATGGGCGGCGGCAGCGGACTGACGGACTTCGTTTCATGGAAGTCATCAGCCAGCAAGATTGTTTCGGTATCAAAGGGAAAAGTCACGGCAAAGGGCGTTGGCAAGGCGACTGTGACGGCTTTCACCACTGGCGGAAAAAGTGCGAAATGCACTGTCACTGTCAAAGGCAGCATTGGTGACGCAAGCGTAGCGGCGATAAAAACGCAGGTATACACCGGCAAGGCTATCTCCCCTGCTCCGGCGGTTACATACGGCGGAAAAAAGCTTACGAAAAACAAGGATTACACTGTGAGCTATTCTTCAAACAAGGCTGTGGGAAAGGCTAGTTTGAAGATAACAGGCAAGGGACTTTACAAGGGCACAAAGATTGTAAACTTTAACATACGCCCTGCTGTCGTTAAGAACGTCAAGGTAGTTTCCACAGGCGAAAAGAGCGTGAAACTCACTTGGAAAAAGGTAACGGGGGCTGACAGCTACGCTGTTTACAGATATAACAGCACAAGCAAGAAGTGGAAACGCATCAAGACTGTAAAGACGGCAAGCTACACAGACAGCGGTCTTGCTCGTGCAAAGGGCTACAGCTACAAGGTAAAGGCTATAAAGAAAGTGAGCGGAAAGGAATATATATCTGCGGACTACTCGAAAATCGCTAAGGCTGTGACAAAGCCTAAAAAGGCGTCATGCACTGCAAAGGCTGCTGACAGCGGCGGAATATCGGTATCATGGAAGGCTGTAGGCGGTGCAAGCGGATATGAGATATACGTTTCCGACAACGGAAATGATTTTGTAAAGTCAGCACGGGTGAAGTCGGCACGGAAGAGTGCTGTTTTATCGGGTTTTGAATCTTACTCGCTGAAAATGGTGAAGGTGAGGGCTTACAAGACTGTGAATGGCAAGACTTCTTACGGGGCTTTTTCACAGGCTGTTATGGTCATTGTGAAATGATGATATCAGAAGTGACGATATCAAACAAATGATATGAGCAGGCGGCAGACGGGCAACCAAAGGTCGCCCCTACCATACATGAGCGGTTATGATATCTACAAAATTAAGGTAAACAAAACGGGCGAACGATGTTCGCACCTACATTATGTTGACACAAAAAAGGACAGCACTTTGAAAATGCTGTCCTTTTTCTATATTCATATGGGGTTATCTTTCCATTTTCCAGAACTCTACGGAATATGGTTTAAGCTCGCTGCCGCCGCCGAAATCGTGGATAGTGCCTGTGAGGAGTTCCTGTGCCTGACCGCAGCCTGCATCAAAGTGGGCTGTGAAAGGCTGATCGTCGGCATTTATTGCGACGAGGACACGCTCGCCCTCGAACTCACGCTCGATTATACACTGTCTATTGGTGAGAACAGGTATTTTTATTGAACCGTAGCAGAGAGCCTTGCTGTTTTTGTGTATCTCTGCCATTTTTGAGATAAGCTCGGTGAGGTCGTTCCACTCAGGCTTGTCAAAACTTACACGGAGTGCAGGGTCGCCCTCGCTCTTATTTGCTTTCGTACCCCACTCAGAGCCGTAATAAACGCATGGAATACCAGGCATACCAAAGAGCATACCGTAGATAAGAGGCAGGTGTTTCTCGTTTGTGAGCTGGCTTGCTATTCTTGAAACGTCATGGTTATCAACAAAGCACAGCAGGTGCATTCCTCTATATCTGCACCAATTCTCAGGTCCGAACTGGTTTTTCAGTGAATGGCATATCTCGAACATATTCATGCAGTTAAAGCTTGAATACAGTCCCTTATAGCACTCATAGTTCGTGCAGGAATGGAGCATTTCAGGGTTTACCCACTGGGCATAGTCGCCATGGAGCAGCTCGCCGATAAGGACAAAATCCTGCTTGAGCCAGTCGCAATGCTGTCTAAGGCGTTTGAGAAAGTTCTTATCAAGGCAATATGCAACATCAAGGCGGAGTCCGTCTATATCAAACTCCTTGACCCAATTTGTTATGCACTCTAAGATATGATCCACTACCTGCGGATTATTGAGGTTCAATTTAACAAGGTCGAAGTGACCCTCCCAGCCTTCATACCAAAGCCCATCGTTATAATTGCTGTTGCCGCCGAAATTGATATGGAACCAATCTTTATACGGTGAGTTCTCACGGTTTTTCAAAACGTCCTGAAAAGCCCAGAATCCTCTGCCGACGTGGTTGAAAACGCCGTCCAAGACCACCTTTATGCCGTTCTCGTGGAGCTCTTTGCAGACCTTTGCAAAGTCCTCGTTGGTGCCGAGGCGGCAGTCTATTTTACGGTAATCTCTGGTGTTATAGCCGTGAGTGTCGGAATCGAACACAGGCGAAAAATATATAGCATTCGCACCAAGCTTTTTTATATGAGGTATCCAATCTATGACTTTCAGTATCCTGCTTTCCTCTTTGCCGTCGTTCTCAAAGGGTGCTCCGCAGAAACCAAGCGGATAGATCTGATAAAAAACACTTTCGTATGCCCACATAATATTATCTTCCTTTCTGATACTAATAGAAAATGTTGTTCGCAGGTAATATAGATCTGCCGAAAAAGGGTGGGCGAACGCTGTTCGCCCCTACAGGGGTGGCATGACGTTTCTAGTCCTTAAATTTCTCAGCTTATTTATATTTTATGAGATATCTGCGAAACTATAGTTAAACTATACAAAATACAGCATTACTATTATATCAAACTTTGGCATATTTCTCAATACTCATTTTTCATTAATATAATCCACACTTTTGTGCATTTTGCACAACTATTGACAAATCAGGCGTTAGGTGATATTATATTTACAACAAATATCAAGGATTGATTTTTGATAAAGGCAGGGATAGAATGAAGAAGATACTTGTACTTTTCACCGGGGGCACTATCGGAAGTGCCACAAATGACGGGATAATAGATGTTGAGCAGGGCGGAAAATACGCTGTTGTGGAGGCTTACAAAAGTGCATATGGTGATGAGATAGGGTTTGAATGTCGGCAGGTGCTCAATATCCTCAGCGAGAACATAGGGTTTTCAGGCTGGGAAAAGATGATACACGAGATAAACGGCATTGACAGGTCGCAATACTCAGGAGTGATACTCACTCACGGCAGTGACACCCTTGCTTACACTTCCGCTCTGCTTGGAATGTATTTCAGGCATTTTGACATACCTCTTTTTATAATAGCAAGCAACAAGCCTATCGGTGAAAAGGGGTCTAATGGGCTTTTCAACTTTTCATCGGCGGTGGAGCTTATAAAAAGCGGAAAATACAAGGGCATTTTCACTTTATATGAGAGGGTCATGCTGCCGACGAGGGTGATACCTGCGGACACCTGTCGGGACAGGTTCGGGGTATACGGTTATGACGGTTTCAACGACTTTTCTGTTTTCAGCGGAGTGAGCGAGAATATGCTTTCAAGACCTCGTGAGCAGCTTTTTCACGGTGACATTGAATTCAAAAAGCGTATCATGCTTATTGAGGGCTGCCCTGCCATGGACTTTGACTGCTTTGTGCCAAACGAGGACACGGCGGCGGTGCTTTACTCACCTTATCACAGTGCCACAGCCTGCACGGATATTTCTGAGGGAAAAAGCTATGCGTTGACGGAATTTATAAAACGGTGCATAACAAAAAACATTATGGTATATATTTGCGGTCTGAAAAGAAAAGTGCCTATCTACTCGACGGTGGAAGAGATAATAAAGGCAGGCAGCATACCGATATACTCAACGTCTGCGGTGGCGGCTTATATGAAACTGCTGCTTGCATACAATCAGCATGAGATGCCTGTGAAAAAGGTCATGGGGACAGACCTTTTCTTTGAGGAGGTAAAATTCTCATAAACATTGTTTCAGTTATTGACAAAATGCTGAGTCTGTGATAAAATCAAAGTGTATCAAAATAGTATATTTAGAAAGCAATACAACGGAGGTAATAAAAATGGCAGACACAAAGATATCAGATTCAGTTATTTATATTGGTGCAAACGATCATGACATTGATCTTTTTGAGAGCCAATATGTTGTGCCGAACGGTGTTTCATACAACTCTTATGTTATCATTGACGAGAAGATAGCGGTAATGGACACTGCTGACCCTAGGGTAACGGACATTTGGTTTGACAATCTTGAAAAGGCTTTGGACGGCAGGACGCCTGATTATCTTGTTGTTCAGCACATGGAGCCTGACCATGCAGGAAACATCAAAAAGCTTGCGGAGAAATATCCTGAGATGAAGATAGTGGGAAATGCAAAGACTTTCCCGATGATGAAACAGTTTTTCACCATTGACGGGCTTGACGAGAGGTCTGTTGTGGTAAAAGAAGGGGACACACTTTCCCTTGGCAGCCACACGCTGCAATTTGAAATGGCACCTATGGTACACTGGCCTGAGGTAATGGTGACATACGAGCAGAGCGAAAAGCTTTTGTTCTCGGCTGACGGTTTCGGAAAGTTCGGTGCACTTGATGTTGATGAGGACTGGGCTTGCGAGGCGAGAAGATATTATTTCAACATTGTGGGCAAATATGGTGCACAGGTGCAGGCACTGCTGAAAAAGGCGTCGGCACTGGACATAAAGATGATACTTCCTTTACATGGTCCTATACTCAAAGAAGATCTTGGTTACTATCTTGGACTTTACAACACATGGTCAAGCTATCAGCCTGAGAGCAAGGGCGTATTCGTAGCGTATGCGTCGATACACGGAAACACTGCGAAGGCGGCTGAGAAGTTCGGCGAGATGCTTAAAGAAAAGGGTGCTGAGAAGGTAGTTATCAGTGATCTTTCAAGAAGTGACATGGCAGAAAATATCGAGGACGCTTTCAGATATGACAGGATCGTACTTATGGCAAGCAGCTATGACGGCGGTGTATTCCCTGTTATGGAGGATTTCCTTATGCACCTGAAGTCAAAGAACTATCAGAACAGAAAGATAGGTCTTGTGGAGAACGGTTCATGGGCTCCGACTGCAGCAAGAGTTATGAAGGGCTATGTGGAGAACTTCAAGAATGTTGTTATTGCTGAGCCTGTTGTGACTATCCGCTCCACGCTCAACGAGGTTTCAAAGAAGGCTCTTGAGGAGCTGGCTGAGGTCATGGCTAAGGGAGAATAAGTTTCTCTGGAATATATCGGGCGAAAAAATGCGGGCGAACAGTGTTCGCCCCTACAATAATGTTTTGCGGTTATCTCTAATTGTTTGCTCGTACAGATATGCAAAAGGCAGGACGTGCGAAACGTTCTGCCTTTTGCCTTTTTGTGTTATATTACTCTGCCGTCTGTGGTGATTATTCTCACTGCGACGGGGATATTTTTGCCGCTGTTCGATACGGCTTTTCTTACGGCGTGCTCGATGCCACCGCAGCATGGGACTTCCATTCGTGCAACTGTTATGCTGCGGATATTATTTCTTTTCACTATCTCGCCAAGCTTTTCGGAGTAGTCTACGTCGTCGAGCTTTGGACAACCTATGACGGTTATTTTGCCTGTCATAAAGTCGGAATGGAAACTGCCGCAGGCATAAGCTGTACAGTCGGCGGCGACAAGTAGGTCTGCACCGTCAAAATACGGGGCGTTCACAGGGACGAGCTTTATCTGCACCGGCCACTGCATAAGCTGTGACGGAGTTTTTGCTGACGGGGTATCCACCGGAGCTGGCTTTTTGGCAAAGGTTTTCATCATTGAGCCCGGGCAGCCATGGAAAACCGGTTTGCCAAGACGCTTTTTGTTTTCCTCCACCGCTTTTTCATCATAAGCTGCTGCCTCACGCTCAACGAAAGATATAGCGTTTGTTGGACAGGCAGGGAGGCAATCTCCCAGACCGTCGCAATAGTCATCTCTCATGAGCTTTGCTTTGCCGTTCACCATGCCTATTGCACCCTCGTGGCAGGCTTTTGCACAAGCTCCGCAGCCGTTGCACTTCTCTTCGTCTATTTGTATAACTCTTCTTATCATAATGTTACCTCCGCAATATCTTTGATATCTTTATTTTCGGCATAAAGTTCTTGACTTTATGATATGATTATAATATAATCTTATCACAAAGTCTGTTGTAATTACAACAAAAGCATAAAAAATAATTTGTAAAAGGCAGGAAAGATAAATGGAAGAAAGATATATCGAGGTGCTCAGGGGCACGCCGCTTTTTAAAGGAATGGAAAAGGAAGAGGCAGAAAAGTTTCTCTGCTCTACAGGGGGCATAAAAAAGTTCAGCAAGGACAGCTATATTTTTCACGCCGGCGACAAGACGGCTGTTTTCGGGATACTTCTCGAGGGGAACGCTCTCATTGAACGTGACGAGCTATGGGGAACGAGGAGCATAATCGCTCCGCTGGAAAAAGGTCAGCTTTTCGGCGAGGTATACGCTTGCACCGGTGAGCCGCTGGCGGTGAGCGTTTGCACAAAGTCGCCGTGCTGTGCACTTTTTCTTTCACCTGACCTTATTATAAAGGACAGCCCTGCTTTGACGGCAAGACTTCTCAGGATAACTGCTATGAAAAATCTCAGGCTCAATGAAAAGATACAGGTCATTACGCCGAGGACTATTCGTGAACGTGTAATGGCTTATCTTTCGGCACAGGTGAAAAAGAGCGGCTGCCGCAAGGTAACAACGGAATTTGACCGTCAGCAGCTTGCGGATTATCTCTGCGTTGACCGCAGTGCTCTTTCGGCAGAGCTTAGTAAAATGCGGCGTGAGGGTATGATGGAGATAAACGGCAGGGACTTTATACTGCCTGAGGATTGCTCCTGCAGACTGTGATTTGTTAATTTTTATGCAAATAATAAGTCATTTAACCATATTCATTTTTTTGCTCTTTTTAAAGAAAAATTGCATATTTTATATTGACACAATACGCTTTGTGCTGTATAATATATATAGTGTCGCCGTGACAGTTCATAATTACTTAAACGTTTGTTGTGGAAATGTATTTATTTACAGACGGTCACGGCCTTTGGAAATTGATTGAAAGGATTGATTGCTTTGGCAAAGAAAAATGAAAGCATAAGCGACAAGATCGTTCGTTTGTATAAGGAGGGCTACTCTATTCCTGAGATCGCAAAGGAAATGGAGATGCCTAAGGACAATGTTCCGAGAATACTGGAGAAACACTTCCCTGACTACGCAAGCTTTGAACAGCCTGTAAGAGAAAATCGTGAAGAGGGCGGAAAGCAGAAAAAGAGCGTACTGAATATGTCAGTGAGCGAGCTTTTCGGCAAGAAAAACAAAAAGCAGGAGAATGCCGAGCCTGCAAAGGTGACTGTAAATCTTGCTATGGACGATGACGGATTTGTAGATCACAGTGTAGCTGCTATTGCGTCGATGCTCCAGAAAGGCAGGAGCGTAAACGATATCGCAGGATTTTTCAACAAAGATCCTGAGGACATCAAGGCAGTTCAGGGCTGCATGGACGAACACTTCAAGAGAATGAATACATACAAAGGTCCTAAGGTAGAGTCTAAGCCTGAGCCAAAGGAAGAGCCTGCTCAGAACATAGCTGATCCGCTGGCGGCAAGTCTTGCAAGTGGCATTGCAAAGAGAAACAGCAATATGTATGCCACAGGCGTTGATGGGCCTGCAAAGACAGGGCCTGTTTCTGCACCTGTTCAGCCTGAGGACACGACGGTTCATCTTGTAACTCCTGAGGCACTCAAGGAGGCTGAGGAAAAGGCTAAGGCAGAAGAGAACGCAAAGGCTGAGGCTGCTGCGGCTGAGGAAGTTCCGACAATGGACGAAGTCGAGATGCCTTCTATCGAGCCTATAAGCCTTGACGATACCATGGTGGTATCCCCTGCACCTGAATCTACTATGCCGTCTATTGAAGATGAGATAGCTGAAAAGAAGGCTGAACAAGCCGGTAATACAAATAATAATGATGAGGAGGACGACAACATGGGTATGAGTCCAATGGAAAAGATGAGAATGTTCGCACAGGAGCAGATCGAGCTGAACAACAAGAAGATCGATGAGCTTAAGGCAAGCATTGCTGAAACTGAGGCTAAATCACTGGAGCTTGGCAAGCAGGCCAGCGACATTTACGAGGAGATCGTTAAACTTCAGGACAAGGCTAAGGCACTCAACGCTGAAAAGGAGCAGCTTGACATTCAGATCAGTCAGGTAAACGCTGAGGTCGAGGGCATAAGAAAAGAAAACAACGAATTCAAGAGCTATATGTAATAGGTCATACAGGGCAGGAAATTTCGGTTTCCTGCCTTTTTTATTTTTGGGAAATGGTGATAGGTGTTACGGAAGATAGGCGTAAATGAAAGCGGACGACCTAAGGTCGCCCCTACGGGTGTGGGACTTATCATTATGTATAAAGCAAGCTTTTTATGCAAAGCAGAGGGAGTGAGTTTGTGACTTCGACGGGCGAACGCTGTTCGCCCATACGGTTGTGATAGGGACATTATTTTTGATTAAAGTCAAACTTTTTTGTCCGAAAGTATTGAAAAAGGGTGGCAAATATGGTACAATGCTTTTATATCACAAAACTTTAAAGGGGCATTTTTATGAGCAACATACTTATTCTGGCATTCTTGTTCTTTGCAGGGTGTCTTATAGGCTGGGGGATAGAGGTCATTTTCAGGCGGTTCGAGCCTAGCAACAGGGCGAGGAAGTGGATAAATCCGGGGTTTCTTATAGGGCCTTATCTGCCGTTATATGGGTTCGGGCTTTGCACCCTTTATCTTTTGGCGGGGCTTGAGAAGTTTATCCACATCGACAACACGGCTTTACAGAAATTTATCCTTTTTCTGCTTATGGCGGTGGCGATGACTGTTATCGAGCTTATTGCAGGCGAGATATTCATTGTGAGAATGCACGTCAAGCTATGGGACTACAGTGGGAACAAGTTCAACTACAAGGGCATAATATGTCCGCTGTATTCATTTATATGGGCGGCTCTTGGTGCGGTGTATTTTTTCTTTATCCACCCTTACATTCTTGACGCTCTCAACTGGCTTGCCAACAATCTTGCATTTTCATTCTTTATCGGATTTTTCTATGGCGTTTTCGCTATCGACCTTTTCTATTCTCTAAAAATAGCGGAGAAGATAAAGACTTTTGCGGAAGAGAACGATATGGTCATCAGATACGAAGAGTTCAAGAGGCACATCAGAGAAAGCTCAGAGGAGAGAAAGGAAAAATACAGATTCATGCTCTCAATGGGTTCAGGTTCACGGCTCAGCGAGCATTTGAAAAAGTATCGTGACAAGCAGCGTGAGGAACAGCGAGGTCACAGGCTAAATGACTTTATATCAAAAATAAAGAAGTCGGATACATGAAAATTAACAAAATAACCATTGACAAAACATCAGCATGGTGATATACTGATTTCATATGTAAAAAACGTTGACGAAGACAGTAGGCTTTATGCGAAAATCTCAGCGAGCCGCCGACAGTGCGAGGGCGGTATGACTGGCACAGGGCTGAATATCACTTCCGAGTTGCAGGCTGAAAATCAGATAACAGTATGATAAGTAGGTCTCGCCGCTTTTCCTGCGTTAAAGGGAACGCATATGTCAGTATGCTGAAAAGGTGGTTTGCGAATGGCTTTACGGCTTTCGTCCTGTTTCAGGGCGGAAGCCTTTTTTATTGCATTTTATCTTTATGCGTAACTGATCGTTTACTACAAAATCAGAAAGGATTGATCTTCGTGTACAAAAAGGTTGACACCAATCTGAACTTCGTTCAGAGAGAAAAAGAAGTGGAAAAATTCTGGGACGATAACAATATCTTTGAAAAAAGTATTGACAGCCGTAAAAAGGGTGAGTCCTATGTTTTCTATGACGGCCCTCCGACTGCTAACGGAAAGCCGCACATTGGTCACGTTCTGACCCGTGCTATCAAGGATATGATACCAAGATACCGTGCTATGAAGGGCTATCAGGTTCCTCGTAAGGCCGGTTGGGACACTCACGGTCTGCCGGTCGAGCTTGAGGTAGAAAAGATGCTTGGTCTTGACGGCAAGGAGCAGATCGAGGAATACGGTCTTGAGCCGTTCATCAAGAAGTGTAAAGAATCTGTATGGAAATACAAGGGTATGTGGGAGGACTTCTCAGGCACTGTTGGTTTTTGGGCTGACATGGAGAACCCTTATGTTACCTATGACAACAACTTTATCGAGTCTGAATGGTGGGCTTTGAAGCAGATCTATGACAAGGGTCTGCTTTACAAGGGATTCAAGATAGTTCCTTACTGCCCACGTTGCGGTACTCCTCTTTCTTCTCACGAAGTTGCTCAGGGATACAAGACTGTCAAAGAGCGTTCGGCTATCGTTCGTTTCAAGCTTGTGGGCAAGGACGAATACTTCCTTGCTTGGACAACAACTCCTTGGACACTTCCTTCAAACGTTGCACTTTGCGTAAACCCTGATGAGGTATACTGCAAGGTAGAGGCTGCTGACGGTTACACTTACATTCTTGCTGAGGCACTTCTTGACACTGTTCTCGGCAAGCTTGCAACTGAGGACAAGCCTGCATACAAAGTTCTTGAAACTTACAAGGGCAGCGAACTTGAGCACATCGAATACGAGCCGCTTTATGAGTGTGCTGCGGAAAGTGCTAAAAAGCAGAACAAGAAGGCTCATTTTGTTACCTGCGACAACTATGTAACTATGTCAGACGGTACCGGTATCGTTCATATCGCACCTGCTTTCGGTGAGGACGACTCCCGTATCGGCAAAAATTATGACCTGCCTTTCGTTCAGTTCGTTGACGGCAAGGGCGACATGACTGAGGAAACTCCGTTTGCTGGAATGTTCGTTAAGGACGCTGACCCCGAGGTACTCAAAGACCTTGACAAGTCAGGCAAGCTTTTTGCTGCTCCTAAGTTTGAACATGATTATCCACACTGCTGGAGATGCGGTTCACCGCTCATCTACTATGCAAGAGATACATGGTTCATCAAGATGACTGACGTTAAGGACAGACTTATCGCAAACAACAACACTATAAACTGGATACCTGAGAGCATTGGTAAGGGACGTTTCGGCGACTGGCTGAAAAACGTTCAGGACTGGGGCATTTCAAGAAACAGATACTGGGGCACACCGCTGAACATTTGGGAATGTGAATGCGGTCACAGACATTCTATCGGTTCTATCGAAGAGCTGAAGTCAATGTCAGACAACTGCCCTGACGATATCGAGCTGCACAGACCATACATCGACGCTGTAACTATCAAGTGCCCTGAGTGTGGAAAGCAGATGCACCGTGTATCAGAGGTAATAGACTGCTGGTTTGATTCAGGTTCTATGCCTTTCGCTCAGCATCATTATCCATTTGAGAACAAGGAACTTTTCGAGTCACAGTTCCCTGCTGACTTCATTTCTGAGGCTGTTGACCAGACAAGAGGCTGGTTCTATTCACTGCTTGCTATCTCGACGCTTATTTTTGACAAAGCACCATACAAGAACGTTATCGTACTTGGTCTTGTTCAGGACGAGAACGGTCAGAAAATGTCAAAGTCAAAGGGCAACGCTGTTGACCCATTTGAGGCACTGGCTAAATACGGTGCAGACGCTATCAGGTGGTATTTCTACACCAACTCTGCTCCATGGCTGCCTAACAAGTTCCATGACAAGGGCGTAACAGAGGGTCAGAGAAAGTTCATGGGCACGCTTTGGAACACCTATGCGTTCTATGTGCTTTATGCTGAGATAGACCAGTTCGACCCTACAAAACACAAGATAGAATATGACAAGCTTTCCGTTATGGACAAGTGGCTGCTTTCAAAGATGAACTCTATGATAAAGGCTGCTGACGATAACCTTAACAACTACAGGATACCTGAGGCTGCAAAGGCTATGCAGGAGTTTGTTGACGATCTTTCCAACTGGTATGTAAGAAGAGGCAGAGAGAGATACTGGGCACAGGGTATGTCACAGGACAAGATAAACGCTTACATGACTCTTTACACTGCTATCGTTACGCTCTGCAAGTGTGCAGCACCTATGGTACCGTTCATCACTGAGGAGATCTATCAGAATCTTGTGAGAAGTGTTGACAAGGACGCTCCTGAGAGTATCCACCTTTGCGATTATCCTGTTTGCGACGATAACATGATAGACGCTAAGCTTGAGTCTGACATGGAAGAGGTTCTGGAGATAGTTGTTCTGGGACGTTCTGCAAGAAACGGTGCGAGCCTTAAAAACCGTCAGCCTTTGAGCGTGATGTACGTTGCAGCAGACCACCCACTTGACAGCTACTATATCGACATCATCAGGGACGAGCTTAACCTCAAGGACGTTCAGTTCTCAAATGATGTATCTGCATATATCGACTACAAATTCAAGCCACAGCTCAAGACCCTTGGTCCAAAGTACGGCAAGCAGCTTGGTGAGATAAGAACTCAGCTTTCACAGCTTGACGGTCACAAGGCAATGGGCGAGCTGAACGAAACAGGCAGTCTGAAACTCACACTTTCAAGCGGCGAGATATCACTTGACAAGGAAGATGTTCTTATTGAGTCTGAGCAGAAGGAAGGATTCTACACCCTTTCTGAAAACGGTGTTACTGTTGCTATCAGCACGGTTCTCACTCCTGAACTTATCGAAGAGGGCTTTGTAAGAGAAGTTATCAGTAAGGTCCAGACAATGAGAAAAGATTCAGGCTTTGAGGTAATGGATCACATCACTGTTTCTGTAAGCGGCAGCGAAAAGGTTATGGCTGTTGTTGACAAGAACAGGAAGGCTATTTCTCATGACGTTCTTGCAGACGATATCATTCTTGGCGAAACAGTCGGCAACGAAAAGGATTGGGACATCAACGGCGAAAAGGTTTCTATCGGCGTGAAGAAGAACTAATTCTGAGATATAAAAAATCAAGCAGGACAGCTTTCGGGCTGTTCTGCTTTTTTGTTTTGGGATATAAGCCATACAAGCGGAGCGATGCAAATGTACTATATAGCACAAAGTACAGCATAAAATGCCCGTCACGGCGAGTGACCGAACAGTGTTCTCCCCTACCACCATACATTGTGCGATTTTAGGACAAAGCATAATACATTACAAAGTACAAGGCGGGCGACCCAATGTCGCCCCTACACAAAAAAAGGACGAGGCTTTGCACCTCGTCCTTGATCTTTTATATTACTTTCTTGCCTCAAGAGCGGAGATAGATTCCATTATCTTTGACATCTTCTCCTCTGCTTTTGCAAGCTTTGCCTTTTCAGCCTCGATAAGCTGTGCAGGGGCTTTTGCAAGGAATCCCTGATTGCTGAGCTTTTTGCTGAGGAAGTCTATATCCTTCTGTGCGTTCTTTCTGTCCTTATCAAGACGTGCAAGCTCCTTGTCAACGTCTATAATATCGGCAAGCGGAATGAAGAATCTTGCACTGTCTGTAACCGCAGCTGCACAATCCTTTTCCTCGCACTTATCTGTGATAATTACCTCAGACGCAGACGCAAGTCTTTCAAAGAACATTACGCCCTGTGAGAATACTTCTGGCTGAGCAGTTTCGATATAAAGCTTTGCCTTTACAGACGGCGGAACGTTCATTTCGCCACGGCAGTTTCTTATGCTCTTTATGCCTGCGATTATCTTCTCGAATGTTGCCTCTTCGTCGGCGAACTCAAGCTTTTCGTCATATACAGGATAATCCTGAACCATGATAGCTGTGCCGTCATTTACGAGTGCCTGCCATATCTCCTCGGTGATATAAGGCATGAATGGGTGGAGCATTTTAAGCATACCCTTCATTACCCACACGAGAACTGCCTGTGCGGTAGCCTCTGTTTCACCGCCTGCGGCTATTCTTGGCTTTGTAAGCTCGATATACCAGTCGCAATAGATATCCCAGATAAAGTCATAAAGCTTTGAAACTGCTACACCAAGCTCGAACTTATCAAGATTATCGTTTACTTCCTTTGCAAGTGTATTGAACTTTGAAATTACCCACTTATCCTCAACGTTGAGGTTCTCAGGGAGCTTATCAGCCTTGAAATCGTCAGGCAAGTTCATCATGATGAATCTTGCGGCGTTCCATATCTTATTTGCAAAGTTTCTTGAGGACTTTACCTTATCCTCGATAAATCTCATATCGTTTCCAGGTGCGTTGCCTGTTGCGAGCATAAATCTCAGGGCGTCTGCACCATACTGGTCGATGATAACAAGTGGGTCGATACCGTTGCCGAGAGATTTGGACATTTTTCTGCCCTGTGAATCTCTAACAAGACCGTGGATAAGAACAGTATCGAAAGGTTTCTGTTTCATGTTCTCCATGCCTGCGACTATCATTCTCGATACCCAGAAAGGAATGATATCATAGCCTGTTACCAAAGTATTGGTTGGATAGAAATACTCAAGCTCCTCTGTCTTATCAGGCCAGCCGAGAGTTGAGAACGGCCAAAGTGCTGATGAGAACCATGTATCAAGTGTGTCAGGATCCTGACGCATTTCCTTGCCGCACTTAGGACAGCAAGCGTGGTCTTCCTTTGTTACCACAGTTTCGCCGCAGTCGTCACAATAGAATGCCGGTATCTGATGACCCCACCAAAGCTGACGGGAGATACACCAATCTCTGATATCGTTCATCCAGTTAAGGTAGTTCTTTTCAAATCTTTCAGGAACGAACTTGATAGAGCCGTCCTCAACAGCCTTTATTGCAGGCTTTGCAAGCTCGTCCATTTTAACGAACCACTGGAGGGATACTCTTGGCTCAACAGTTGTTCCACAGCGGTAGCAAGTACCTACATTATGCTCATGGTCTTCAACATAAGCAAGGAAACCGCCCTTTTCAAGGTCTTCAACTATCTTCTTTCTTGCCTCGTATCTATCCATGCCTGCATACTCAGGATAATCGTCAACTATCTTTGCGTCCTCAGTAAGAACGTTGATAACAGGCAGGTTATGTCTTTTACCGACTTCAAAGTCGTTAGGGTCATGGGCAGGAGTTATCTTTACAACGCCTGTACCAAACTCCATATCAACATAGCTGTCGGCAACGACAGGTATCTCTCTGCCAACAAGCGGCAAAGTGAGTGTCTTGCCCACGATATCCTTATATCTTTCGTCCTTTGGATTTACTGCAACGGCAGTATCGCCGAGAAGTGTTTCAGGACGTGTTGTTGCAAGCTCTACATATCCGCTGCCGTCTGTGAGAGGATATTTCAGATGCCAGAAGTGACCGGCCTGGTCTTCATACTCAACCTCAGCATTTGAGATAGATGTACGGCAATGTGGGCACCAGTTGATTATTCTTTCGCCTCTATAGATAAGTCCCTTATTATAGTAGTTTATGAAAACTTCCTTTACAGCCTTTGAACAGCCCTCGTCCATTGTGAAACGCTCTCTGTCCCAATCGCAGGAAGAGCCGAGCTTTTTAAGCTGCTCAACTATTCTGCCGCCGTATTTCTTTTTCCAATCCCATGCTCTTTCAAGGAAACCGTCCCTGCCGATATCGTCCTTTGTCAGGCCCTCTTTACGCATAGCCTCAACGATCTTCGCCTCGGTAGCTATCGAGGCATGGTCTGTTCCCGGTATCCACTCTGCGGCATATCCGCTCATTCTCTTCCAACGGATAAGGATATCCTGCAAGGTTTCATCAAGGGCATGACCCATATGGAGCTGACCTGTGATGTTCGGAGGTGGGATAACTATACAATATGGTTCTTTCTTTGAATCAGGCTCGGCATGGAAAAATCCGCCGTCAAGCCAATATTTGTAGATCTTATCTTCTACCTTATTAGGTTCATAAAGCTTTGAAAGCTCTTTTTTCATTATAAAACAATTCCTTTCGCAAATATTTTTCTATCGCAGTATAAAGACAACCTTACGGCTTTACTTTTTAGCCGTCAGACTCGTGTCTTAGGCTGTCTGCGAAACGGAACTGTAAATTTCATCTGAAAGCTGAATTTCAAATCACACATTATAAACTTTCCTTTCCGCATGATATGGCATTACTGCACCTATTATAATATTATCTCACTTTTGAGCCGAATTGTCAAGGGCTGAGGGCGGTATGAGGCAAAAAAAGCAGAACAGTTTGAAACTGCTCTGCTTTTATCTACAAATCAAGTGAACGACCTCTGGTCGCCCCTACGCATAAAAACGAATTTACAGCTTGAAATGAACCGGCATACCGTTTTTCATAGCTATTTTTACTTCGCCTTGGATAAGCGGAAGGAAGTATCTTACTGCCTCAGGCTTTACGTCATTGCCGTCCTTGCTTAACCACTGTGCAGGGAAGAATTTCTCTTTATTTGCAGTATCGTGTGCGTCAACGCTTTCAACGTTTATAACATAAGGCACGTCGCTGATACGCTTGAATATCATCATTTTGCCTGTTTCACCTGCAAGGGCTGCTCTTACGCCTGCTGAGCCTATTTCCTCAGCCTCGTCTATATCGGTCTTTGAGCAGATATGTGAAGAACATCTCTGCATAACGTTAAGCTCGATAGAACGCACCTTACAGCCGATATTCTCTTTAACAAGCTGTTCAAGTGTTTTTCCGATGCCTGAGAGATATTCATGGCCGAAGTTATCAACAACTCTTGGTTTATTCTCCTCGCCCTTGAGTTTCACGCCCTCGGAAACGGCGACGATAACGGCTTTATGCTTTGCCATTTGATTTCTTACGTCCTCAAGGAACTTTTCGGCGGTGAAGTTATTTTCAGGGAGATAGATAAGATGTGGGGCGATCTCGTCATTGGCTCTGAGGACGCAGGTAGAGGCTGTGAGCCAGCCTGCGTGTCTGCCCATTATCTCAACGATAGTTACAGACTCGATAGAATATACTGAGCTGTCACGGATTATCTCCTGAACGGTGGCTGCGACGTACTTTGCGGCAGAGCCAAAGCCAGGGGTATGGTCTGTTACAGGCAGATCGTTATCGATAGTTTTCGGGATACCGATAACTCTTATTTTTGAATTTCTTGCCGCAAGGTAATCTGAAAGCTTTGCCACGGTATCCATGGAGTCGTTACCGCCGATATAAAAGAAAGCCTCTATCCTATGCTTTTCAAGGCAGTTCAGGATACGCTCGTAAGTTTCGCCGCCCTCTTCAACGTCAGGCAGTTTATAACGGCATGAGCCAAGCACTGTTGACGGGGTCTGTCTTAAAAGCTCCATATCCTCGTTTGTTTTTATAACGAGCTTGAGATCTATGAGCTGGTCGTTTATGATACCTTCGATACCGTTAAGAGAGCCGAAAACGGCGTCTATCTGCGGCGTTTTTACAGCCTGCTTGAAAACTCCCAACAATGACGCATTGATAGCACAGGTAGGTCCACCTGATTGGGCAACGGCAATATTCATTATTATCATTCTCCTCTGAAAAATATTAAAATTCTCATATATGCTATTATTATAGCATATTATATATACAAATAAAAGAGCTGAGGGACAATTTACATATATTTTTTCACTTTGTCACAAAATAGCTTTACACGAAAACGTTATCTATATCCACTTTGATAACTTTCACTGTTATTCCACGGAGATACCCTTTATTTTACACAGTATTGTTATAAAGTGTTGTAAATCGTAACCGAATTTTAATTGACAGAAGGGGTCATATTCTGTATAATTAAAAGTGTGGACACGAAAAGTGTCGAATGTTAAGACAATGACCGAAAGGGAGAATATAAATAATGCCTGACAACAGAAATAACAGAGGCTATTACCGCTCCGAGCAGGAACGCAGACCACAGCAGCAGAAGAGCTCAACTTGGCTCACGCCGACAGTAAAGGGTATAATCGCAATACTGCTGACGATACTTGTAGTAGCCATAGTAATAATGATATTTGCAAAAACTCTTTTTGTAAACACCAACACCACTCCGAAAAAGACCGGTACTATAACTTCCACGGAATACGTTCCGCCAAAGACCACCACCACTTCTGAAGAGCCGCAGGAAACCAAAAAGTCCAAAAAGGCCACTGAGCCTGACGAGGATCCATACGATGGTGATGAGGACGATGATAACGGCGACGCTGTTGGCGATATCCAGTGCATAAGTGCGGTATATCTCCACCCACAGCCGACTTCGAGCAGTGAAAATCTGCTGACTATCCCGTCTGGTGCGACATGCAAATACTACCGCAACGAGAACGGTTGGTATTATGTTGAATACAACGGCACAAAGGGCTACGCATGGCAGTCATTCTTCTCGACGCCACCGCAGTAATGTGTTTTACGATTTCTTAAATAACGCAGAAAGTACAGCATGAAAATATGCTGCACTTTCTGTTTATACGCAAAAAAGCGGAGGTGTTATCCTCCGCTTGATGTAGCTTATCATACAGATAGAACGTGTTAAATAGCGGGCGAACGCTGTTCGCCCCTACTCACAAATGTTACAATTAGAGTTCTACCTTATAGTCCGCTGAGCCTACGCCCTTTACAGTGTAGTAAGCAACGCCCTCTTCAGGCTTGATATATACTGTAACGTTCTTTGGTGCTCTGTGACCCTTAGCCTTATAGTCAGCCTTTGCAGCAGCCACTACAGCCTCAACGTTTATCTCTCCGCCTGCATACTGAACGAATACTTCGTCCTTTATCTCAGCCTCTACTGCCTTCTTTACTGTTTCTTTCTTTTCCTTTGTTGCCTTTGCTGCGGTCTTTACAGCCTTTTCTGCTGTCTTGACAGCTTTCTTTGCTGTTTTCTTTACTGCTGCACCTGTCTTTTCTGCGGCAGCTTTTACCTCAGCCTTAACGTCCTTTACAGCCTCTTCTGCTTTCTTTTCAGCAGCGATCTTCTTTTCAGCCATTGTAAAACCTCTCCTTTAAAAAAGTGTTGCTAATTATTTATCCACAGCCGCTTTAAGAGCCTTGCCTGCCTTGAATGCAGGAACTTTCTTTGCAGGAACATGAATAGGCTGCTTTGTTGCAGGATTGATAGAATCCTTTGCTGCACGATCTCTTACCTCAAATGCACCGAATCCTACGATAGATACCTTTTCGCCCTTTACCAGTGCCTCAGTGATAGTTTCTGTTACAGCTGCAAGTGCCTGTTCTGCCTCCTTTTTAGTATAGCCGCCCTTTTCTGCTATTGCAGATACCAGATCATTCTTTGTCATTGTGAATCTACCTCCGTTATAATTTTTTACATTGTTTTTATGCTGTTATTATAACGTATTTGACCCCTCTTGTCAAGTAATTTGCCCGATTTTGCGTGCTTTCCTGCAATCTTTGTAGCTTTACATAAAAAAGCGGCAGAGCTGCCGCTTGATTTTTGTACTTATTCACACGTTGGAAATACTGTTTATAATTTAGCCACAATTAACTTTTGTCGGATATCATTAAATTTGCACAAACGCCTGTTTTTCGCAGTTTGTAAAATTTGCCCACTGCGTCAGCTTACATATATTTCATTTTAGTGTTCATTAAATATTTACATTCTTTCAAATTTTCGCAGTGCAGACAAAATTCATTTTTCCAAGCCATATTTTTCGTAAAAAGCGTCGATATCGCTGTCGCTTTTTACCAGTTCAGGATACATTATCTCACGGGTATTGCGGTTATAAAAGCCGATAGTTTTTTCGCCTGTGCAGGTGCTTGACATTATTTTTATCTCCATTCCCCTGCACTCCTCAGGAATTTGCTTGGTGGTCTTTTTTCTGAAAAGTCCCATAAAAACGCCTCCTAATACTTTTTCAGATGTCTTATATAGGCAAACGTATAGTCCTCGCCTTTGTCACGGAGCATTGTGAGCAGCTTTTCCAAAAGGTCGGAGGTTTCGGGGTGGATAGCTCTTGTTTTTTTCGCTCTGAGAAAATACGCAAGGGGTGCACCGTCGTCGTACTTATCCTTCATGTATATCTTGCTTGCGGCAACTCTGTCGCAGAACATTTCCTTAACATATCTCAAAGGCATTTTCACAGGGGTCATCACCCTTGTTTGCAAATTATAATCTGTCCAGTATTCAAAGTGGTGTTTATTTCTGCCCTTATGGTGCATCCAGCCATAGGAAAAACCGTATGTTTCACGCTCAGCCTCATGGGGCGAACGTGTGCCCTGATAATATTTACAGCCCTTGAGAAACTCCTCAGGGGAATATTTTGAAAGGTCATGCCTCAGGCCCTGCCACAGTATGCCTGCTTTATAGCAATTCTTTATTACTGCATGGCGATGTCTTGTAATGGTCTTGAAGTGCTCCCATGCCTTTATCAAAATGCTCATCTCCTCTGCCTTTATTCAACTGTCCTTATTATACTACTTTTAAAGGACGATTTCAACAGTCAAGCCGCCTGACAAACTGTGCAGTAAATCGCACAGGTCATTTTCTGCTGCCGCATATATCAAGCAGCGGACATTCACTGCAGCGTTCTCCCCTTGCTTTGCAATATTCACGTCCGAACAGCACAAGGCGGTGACAGAAGTCAGACGATCTTTCAGGGGGAAGTATCTTTCTCAGATCCTCCTCCACCTTTGCAGGCTCTTTATTTTTGGTAAGTCCAAGTCTGCCGCATATCCTTATACAATGGGTATCTGTGACCACTGCAGGCTTATGGAAAACGTCGCCCATAACAAGGTTTGCGGTTTTTCTGCCTATACCGGCAAGGGTGGTGAGTTTTTCTATGGTATCAGGTATCTCGCCGCCGAACTCCTCCATTATCTGTCTGCACATTGTTACGATAGAACGGGCTTTTGTCTTATAAAGACCGCAGGGACGTATTATCTCCTCGATATCTGCGACGTCGGCATTTGCGAAGTCCTCAATGGTCTTATATTTAGCAAAAAGGTCTTTTGTGACGATATTGACCCTTGCGTCTGTGCACTGAGCGGAAAGTCTGCCTGCTATCATAAGTTCATGGGGCTTTTTATAGTCAAGAGAGCATATCCCCTCGGGGTAGACCTGCTCAAGCCTTTCCACTATCATCTGTGCACGTTCTTTCTTTGTCATCGGTACTGCTCCTTTGTTTATAAGTGCTTTATTACTTTATATTGTACACTTTTTTGCAGGATTCGTCAACCAAAATTTCATATCAGGGACGATATTTCAGCGGGTTTGTGCGTTATACCGGCATAAAAATGCGTTTTGTCATTTTTGCAGGCTGAGACGGCTTTGGTCACTGTGCACTGATTTGTTGACATTTCACGGAAATTTTACACGAATTATGAATTTATAGTCGTGATTTTACTTCACATTTCAAAAAAAGACTATGATTTTTATACAATTTCAATAAAATTATGAAATTTTGCATTTTACCACTTGCAAATTGCAAAATAGTGTGCTATAATGTAACCATGATGTGCGGAACAAGTAAAAAAAGCCGTACACAATATTAATTTATAAGATGGGAGTTTTAATAATGGCTTTGAACAATGCTTATCTTGAAAGCGTGTATGAGAAGGTTGAGAAGAGAAATCCCGGCGAAAAGGAATTTCTCCAGGCAGTATATGAGGTACTGGAAAGCCTCATTCCTGTTGTAGAGAAAAGACCTGACCTCGTTGAGGCAGGAATAATCGACAGAATAGTTGAACCTGAAAGACAGATCATTTTCCGTGTTCCTTGGGTAGATGACAATGGCAAGGTACAGGTAAACAGAGGTTTCAGAGTACAGTTCAACTCTGCTATAGGACCATACAAGGGCGGTATCAGACTTCACCCTTCAGTATGTGCATCAGTAATCAAGTTCCTCGGTTTTGAGCAGATCTTCAAGAACAGCCTTACAGGTCTTCCTATCGGCGGCGGTAAGGGTGGTTCAGACTTCGATCCTAAGGGCAAGTCTGACGGAGAAGTTATGAGATTCTGCCAGAGCTTTATGACAGAGCTTTGCAAGCACATCGGTGCTGACACAGACGTTCCAGCCGGTGATATCGGTACTGGTGCAAGAGAGATCGGCTATATGTTCGGTCAGTACAAGAGAATCAGAAACGAATTCACAGGCGTTCTTACAGGTAAGGGCCTTTCATACGGCGGATCACTTGCAAGAACTGAGGCTACTGGTTATGGTCTTTGCTACTACACATCTGAGATGATTAAGTGCATGAAGAATGAAACATTCGCAGGCAAGACAGTTGTTGTCTCCGGTTCCGGTAACGTTGCTATCTACGCTACAGAGAAGGCTACAGAGCTGGGCGGCAAGGTAGTTGCACTTTCTGACTCTAACGGTTATGTATACGATCCAAACGGCATCAACCTTGATGTTGTTAAGCAGATCAAGGAAGTTGAGAGAGGCAGAATCAAGGAGTATGTAAACAGAGTACAGGGTGCTGAGTACCATGAGGGATGCAGCGGTATCTGGACTATCAAGTGCGACATCGCTCTTCCATGTGCTACACAGAACGAGATCAACGAAGAGTCAGCTAAGGCTCTCGTAGCTAACGGTGTATTTGCTGTTGCTGAGGGTGCTAATATGCCTTCAACTCCAGAGGCTATCGCTGTATTCCAGAATGCAGGCGTTCTCTTTGGACCAGCTAAGGCTGCTAACGCAGGCGGCGTTGCTACATCTGCTCTTGAGATGTCACAGAACAGCGAGAGACTTTCTTGGACATTCGAGGAAGTTGACGCTAAGCTCAAGAACATCATGACAAACATCTTCCACAACTCATACAATGCAGCTAAGGAGTACGGTCTTGAAGGCAACCTCGTTGCAGGTGCTAACATTGCAGGATTCCTGAAGGTAGCTGACGCTATGAAGTGGCAGGGTATCGCTTACTAATAAGAGCGTAATATCAAAGCTATATACAAAACGGACGGTTTTTATGCCGTCCGTTTTTTTGTTATATTTCAAAGACGCATGGGAACGTTCCCACACGTCTATTTCACCTGATTTTCCTTTATGATAACGCCACGCTCAAAGGCGGAGGCATTTTCAAGGGTGATATGGCTTATGGCAGAGAGTGCCTCTTCGGTGAAAAAGCCCTGATGAGAGGTCACTATCACGTTTGGAAATGACATGAGCCTTGCGGTAACTGAGCTTTCTAAGATATCCTCCTGTCGGTTCTCAAACACGTTCTCCGTTTCCTCCTCATAGACGTCAAGACCTACTCCATGGAACTTTCTGCTCCTTATGCCTTTTATAAGGTCCTCGGTGTTCACCAATGCACCTCTTGATGTGTTCACAAAGACCACGTTATCTTTCATAAGAGAGATAGTTTCGGTATTTATAAGGTGGTAGCTTGCCTCGGTCAAAGGGCAATGGAGGGAAATGAGGTCGCTTTCTCTCAGGACTTCGCTAAGGGGATAATACTTCACGAAGTCAAGGTCGGGGTTCTGATAAACATCATAGGCGATAACACGCATACCAAAGCCTTGGCATATCCTGCACATTGCTGCACCTATCTTGCCTGTGCCTATTATTCCAGCGGTCTTGCCGTGAAAGTCAAGTCCCATAAGACCGTTAAGGCTGAAATTGTTTTCCCTGACCTTTATATAGCCCTTGTGTATCCTTCTTGTGACTGCCAAAGCCAATGCCATGGCGTGTTCTGCCACCGCCTCAGGGGAATAGCCCGGCACTCTCAGCACTGTTATTCCATACTTATCGGCGGCTTTCACGTCAACGTTGTTATAGCCTGCACATCTCATAAGCAAAAGCTTTACTCCATGCTCATGCAGCCTTCTGAGCACGTCTGATGTTACCGCTGAGCTGACGAATGCACAGACGCCCTCGCAGCCCTCGGCAAGTTTGGCGGTCTCTGGCGTAAGGTCTGCCTCAAGATAGACGTTCTCTATATCGGGATAGTTCTTTCGCTCCTTTTCAAAAGAGTCTATATCATACTGCTTTGCGTCATAAAATATTATTTTCATACTGCGTCCTCCTTCTTTTATTCTTTTGTATTTTTTACAGGTCTTTATAAAATTATACGTTTTTTGCCTTTATAAACTAGAATTATCAAAGGTTGACAATTATGCGTAAATACGTTATAATATAAAGAGTAAATACGTTATAATATAAAGAAAAGAGTGTGGGGTTTTCTGCATTGGATAATACTGCATTATAGGGAAAGGGCGTCATAACAATGTCACAGTTTTCAGAGCTTTTGAAAGAGCATATAAACAAAAAAGATATAACTATAAAAGCTCTTGCTGAAAAGTGCGGTATCGACAGAACGTATCTGCACAAGATATTGAAAGGCGAAAGAAAAGTTCCTAATCAGGCTTTTGTGAACAACATAAGCTTACAGCTGATGCTGTCGGCGGAGGACAGGAGCAAGCTAGTGGAGCTTTACAACATTTCCGAAATGGGCGAGGACGTTTACAATCGCCGCAGGCAGGTATCCAAAATAATCCACGACATGGCAAACACCAACATGGAGGACGCTGACGTACTTGAATTCAAGACGGAAGTGGACATTGACACTGTTCCTGAGATATCTATCTACACTGACAAGAGAGAGCTTAGGAAAAATCTTCAGGTGCTTATATGCAGTGATGTGCAAAAAGGTTCAGACATTCAGGTCATTGCTCAGCCTACGGACTATCTTTCTTCCCTGCTGGCTGCCACTGCTGAGGGCAGCGAATCGGTTATAAACCACCTGTTTTTCTTTGACAACACGGCTGGTAACAACATACCTGACAAGTATAATCTTGATATTTTCCCGTGCATATGTCATTTGGCACAAAAACATGAGAAATACGAGCCTCTTTACTACTACGAAAGTGCGTCGGCATACTACAATTCAACTAACATCATGCCGAACATCATCATAACAAACAACTTTGTCATCAGGACTGACGGCGACTACTGCGAGGGCGTTATTTACAAGTCAAAGCCTATGGTGGATTTTTATATGCGGCAGTTTGACAAGCTAAAGAGCAAATGCTCAAAGCTCCTTGACCATGCTACAGATATTTTTGAGTATGTTTATTTTTGGTATGACGACAAGGCAAACTTCATAAGCATGGATTTTCAGCCTTGCACGATGCTGTGTCTTACTGAGGATATTTACGATGCACACGCTTTGCTGCCGGCAGGTGCAAAGGAATTTATAAAGGAAAAGCTTGCATTGGGCAGAAAAGCACTGCTTGAAAGCAAGTTCATGAACCTGTTCAGCGAAAAGGGATTGGCGGAGTTCATGGCGACAGGCAAGATATTTGAACTGCCTAGGAACGCCTACACTTATCCTACACTTGCGGAGAGAAAAATAATGCTGCAAATTATGATATCCCTATGTGAAAGCGGCATGGCGGACTACAGGATAATAAAGGACGATAATTTTGCGGTTTCGAAAAATCTTTGCCTGAACGTATCGGAAAACACCAGCCTTAACGTGGTGGCGAGAAACAACTGCTTTTCTGATTTTTCATACATGAAAATAAACGAAACCAGCATTATTCAGGCGTTTTGGGATTATTACAAATATTTCACGGAAACTGACGCTGTATGCTCTCACGAGGAAACTATCGCTATCATGCGGTCTTATTTGTAAAAACAAAAGGGGCGACACAAAGCCGCCCGTGGATAATTATTCAAGCTGTTCACGCATAAGAGTGAGCAGCTTTTTTTCACGCCTTGACACCTGCACCTGCGTCATGCCGAGGCTTTTTGCCGTTTGAACCTGAGTTTTGTTCTGAAAATATCTCAGATATATAAGCTTTCTGTCCTCTGCATCAAGAGAGGATATGACCTGACGGAGAGAAAGCCTGTCCGCTATCTCTACATCTGGAGCGTCAACCGGGATATCTATTTGACCGTGGCGGTCATCGTCATCAGAGCTGTCTGTAAGGCTCACAGGCGGGAGGGCGACGTTCATCGCAAGGGTGACAGTCTCCTCGCTTTCTCCTGACAGGCCGCAAAGCTCGCTGACTGTAGGCTCTCTGCCATGCTCAAGGGAAAAATGCTCACGCTCTCTGGCAAGCCGCATGGAAAGCTCCTTTATGCTCCGTGACACTTTTATCGTGCCGCCGTCACGGAAAAGCCTTTTTATCTCACCCAAGATAACAGGTACGGCATAGGTGGAGAACTTAACTCCCCGATCGCTGTCAAAGGCTTTGGCGGCTTTCACAAGACCTATACAGCCTGCACCGTAGAGGTCGTCATACTCTATGCCACGGTTTCTGAAACGGTTCGCACACAGGTGAACAAGCCCCAGATTTTCCTCTGCAAGAGGGGTCTGAACCATGCTGCTCATTTTATACTCTTTCTTTCAATGTCTTTTCAAGAACAAGGGTCGTCCCCTCGCCCAGCTTGCTGCGGACTTTTACCTTATCCATAAAGCTTTCCATGACCGCAAAGCCAAGGCCTGCCCTTTCCTCTTCAGGTGCGGTGGTGAAAAGCGGCTGCATAGCCTGCTCGATATCGGCGATACCGCAGCCCTTATCCCTTATTTTTATGTAGACGTGTCTATTCTCGAATATCCTTATCTGCATGAATATCTCACCTAAGGTATTTCGGTATCCGTGGACAATGGCGTTTGTAACGCCCTCTGACACGGCGGTCTTGACATCTGCCAGCTCATCGATCTGCGGGTCAAGCTGTGCAAGGAAACCACTGACTGCAACTCTAGCAAAGCGTTCATTTTCAGAATAGCTGGGAAAACTGACCTTCATTTCATTAAGGGGCTTGCGTTTCAATTTTATCACTCTCCTTTTTTTCGGCGTCTTCACCGTTTTCCTGCGGCCCTTTGACGTCGGTATCCTTTTCTTTTATATAAGGCGAAATATCCGTCACTATCCTTGTGAGCCTGTGTATGCCTGCAAGCTGCAAGACCTTTCGGATATAGGCAGGGGGATCAGCCACCACCACCTCGCCGTCCATTTCTGACATTATCTTATATCTGCCCATAACAAGCCCTATACCTGAGCTGTCCATAAAAGTGACTTTGGAATAATCGAGGACGAGGGTAAGGGGGTTATGATTTCTTATGGCTTTGTCTATCTCTCCTCTGAAATATTTAGCGGTATGGTGGTCGATATCGCCGCATATCTCTGCCACAAGAGTTCTGGCTGACGGATAGTTTTTTATCTCCACATTCATGCTTTATCAGTCCTTTCATATTTTCGTTTTATCCGCTGAAAATATATTATCACTTACAGTGGGATTTTTTTGTCGCATTATTGGTTGACAGAAAAAATGACATAAAAAAGCAGAGATACACATTTTTGTGTATCTCTGCACTGCATTTTATAAGTCTAGTTCTTTTTCGAGTTCCTCAAGGAAATGGCTTACAGGATATCTTTTATACTCCTCAATTCCCTCATTATATATCCCAATGTCGATTTAGTCTTCGATACGCTCCAGCACAGATTGTTTCATAAATTCTGAAACCGTGACACCGTGCATATCTGCATAAGCAGAGCAAAAAGCAGGGACACACAACTAGTGTATCCCTGCAGCGGAGAATAATTATTATAAGACAAAAACCTCGTCTTAAAGTCCATTAGGATTATTCTTAATGAAGTTCCAGCTGTCTGCTGTCATTTCATCAAGGCCATACTGTGCCTCCCAGCCGAATACCTTCTTTGCCTTTGTGGTATCAGCATAACAAGTTGCAAGGTCGCCTGCACGTCTTGGCTTAACAACGTAAGGGAGTTCCTTTCCGCAAGCCTTTTCAAAGCTGTGAAGAACGTCAAAAACGCTTGAGCCTTTTCCTGTGCCGAGGTTTACTGCCTCAACGCCCTTGTTTTCCATTACATACTTGACTGCACAAAGGTGACCCTTTGCAAGGTCAACAACGTGGATATAATCTCTTACGCCTGTTCCGTCCGGGGTATCGTAATCATCACCGAACACGCCAAGCTTTTCAAGCTTGCCTACTGCTACCTGACAAATATATGGGAGCAGGTTGTTAGGGATACCGTTAGGGTCTTCACCTATAAGACCGCTCTTGTGTGCACCGATAGGATTGAAGTATCTGAGCAGTGAAACTGACCAATCGTTGTCGGAAACATATACATCTCTAAGTATCTGCTCTATCATTACCTTTGTATAGCCGTAAGGGTTCGTTGCAGAAGTCGGCATATCCTCAGTGTAAGGAGCTTTGTTCACAGGACCGTAAACTGTTGCGGAAGAAGAGAAAACTATCTTCTTGCAGCCGTATTTTCTCATTGCCTTGATAAGCATGAGAGTGCCTGTTATGTTGTTGTGATAATATTCAACAGGTTTCTGAACAGATTCGCCAACTGCTTTAAGACCTGCGAAATGTATAACTGCGTCGATCTTGTTTTCCTCAAAGATCTTTTCCACAGCCGCAAGGTCAAGAAGGTCTGCCTCATAGAATCCAAAATCCTTGCCTGTTATCTTCTTTATTCTGTTAAGAGCCTCAGGCTTTGAGTTTGAAAAGTTATCTACTATGACCACTTCATAGCCTGCCTCAAGCAGCTCAACGCAGGTGTGGCTGCCGATAAATCCTGCTCCGCCTGTAACGAGTATTTTTGCCATATTCATTACCTCCCGATGTTTTTGTGTTAGCCCATTGGCTTTCTACATTTACATTATACCATATTTTCACGGCTTTGCAATACCCTTTTTGTTTCAAATACATGGATTTTTGTTGCAAAGCACGAAAAAATGTGCTATCATATCTACGAAAAAAGTTTACTGCAAGGAGGTCAGAGCATGAATACAGACCGTCATTCCTTTAAATCAGACCAGACGGACGCACTTTCTCTGTCGGTATACAACGTGGGATATGAAAAATGTCAGGGGCTGCACAGCTGGGGCAGCGGAGTCCGTGACCATTATCTTTTGCACCATATCATAAGCGGCAAGGGTATATACAAGACGCCTAAGGGGGAATATCACCTCAGTGCCGGGGACACATTCCTTATTTATCCCTACACGGTGATAACCTACACCGCCGACAAGGACGACCCGTGGGAATACTACTGGGCAGGGTTCAACGGCTCGGACGCTGAATTTATCCTTGACCGAGCTGGTTTTACAAGGGAATGTCCTGTTATCTCAGCAGATTTCGGCAGCGAGCTTAAAGACAGTCTTGAACGCATTTACCGTCTAAGCGGCAACAGCAGTTCTGACCTTGTGAAAATGACTGGTCAGCTTTACATCACTTTGGGCATACTTATGGAGCGGTCAAGCAGCCAGAGTCGTTCTGGGGGCACTGCAAAGGGATATGTCACAAAGGCGAAAAACTACATTGCTCACAACTACACCCTTGGCATAGGAGTGGAGAACGCCGCTGATTTCGTGGGAGTGAGCCGTGCCACACTTTATCGTGCTTTCATGGAATATGAGGGGTTATCCCCTGCTCAGTATCTCAGCGATTTTCGTGTGAACGCTGCCTGCCGTCTTTTGGAAGAAACTGAGCTGCCGGTATCGGCTGTTGCAAGGTCGGTGGGGTATGGTGACAGCCTTTATTTTTCAAGGATATTCCATAAGACAAAGGGCGTTTCGCCTAAGGGATACAAGGCTGCCGCTTTGTGTACAAAAGGTGAAAACAAGGCGTTTTCGGTTGACAAGGGTATGTAAATGAGATATAATAAGGGAGTATAATCAGCTACGAAAGGGTCTTGAACAATGAATTTCTTTATGGTCGGCTCGTTTTTCATGCTTTTCATGCTCAACGCAGGCTGGACTTCAAATTATGTCATAAAACTTGCAGGATTTTTATTTTTCGCAGTGGGAACGGCTGAGGCGGCTGAACGCACTGAGGCTTTTGCACATCTCAAAAAGCCTGCTTACACTTCTTCCGCTATGTGCGGTCTTGCGGTGGTTTGTCAGCTGCTTTTAAAACTCCTTGCACCTGCGGCAATGGCTGTGAACGTTATAAGCATTTTGCTTTCGGCGGCGACTGTATATATGTCCCTCAATCTTATGAGAATGTTCCTTGTGGCTTTGGACAGTCACAGAGAGCTTGTGGAGGACGTTTCAAACATTGTAAGACTTCAGGGCAGCTTTAACAAGCTTGCTCTTATGACGCTTATTTACTTTGGCGGCGACCTGCTCAACAGGCTCATACCAATAGAGTTTGTTACCACCCTTACGGGCGTTATTGCGGCGATAGCAAAGATACTGGTGTATATTTTCCTGCTTATCATGCTTTACAACTTCAACAAGCTGAGAACAGACTATGAAAAACGCCGTGAAAGAGAAAACAAATAGGACAGCACCAAGGACGTCATGTTCACAAATGGCGTTCTGTTTTATGTTATAAAGAAACCAATAGCAGCAAAGGATAGGAGAACAGGAAATGATATCTATTATAATACCAAGCTATAACGAGGAGGGCAACGTGGCAAGATGTGCCTCTGTTGTGTCAAAGCTCCTCAGCGAGAACGGTATAGACTATGAGCTTGTTTTTGTAAACGACGGCTCAAAGGACAAGACGTGGGAGATAATCTCAAACCTCGCACGCAATGACGAACACATTGTGGGTGTGAACTTTTCAAGAAACTTCGGCAAGGAAAGTGCGATCTTTGCAGGTCTTGAAACGGCGAGGGGCGATGCCTGCGTACTGCTGGACTGCGACTTGCAGTTCCCGCCTGATGTTATAATCGAAATGTACAACATATGGAAAAACAATGATGTTGACATTGTTGAGGGCAGAAAAAATTCCCGTGGAAAGGAAAACCCTGTATACAAGTTCTTTTCACTGTGGTTTTACAAGATGATAAACAAGTCCAGCGGACTTGACATGGAGGCTGCCTCTGACTTCAAACTTCTTGACAGGGCTGTTGTGGATTCCCTTAACGCAATGCCTGAGAGGCTCACGTTTTTCAGAGCGATGTCAAGCTGGGTAGGCTACAAGACTGAGCGTGTATACTTTGACGTTGCAGACAGAGAGGTTGGCGAGTCAAAGTGGTCTGTGAAGGGGCTTTTCAAGTTCGCAATAAACAGCATAACGTCATTCACCTCCGCACCATTGCAGGCGGTAACGGTATGCGGTGTTATAACGTTTATCTTCTCTGTCATACTGGGACTTCACACCCTTATAAAAAAGCTTATCGGTGCGTCGGCGGTAGGATTTTCAACGGTCATAATCTTGCAGCTGCTCACTTCGAGCATTATAATGTTCAGTCTTGGAATAATAGGCTTTTATCTTTCAAAGATATACGAGGAGATAAAGCAGCGACCTAGGTACATAATCCGTGATATCATAAGAAAAGACGACGAGGAGAAAAAGAATGGAAAAGACTAAGAGCTCTCCCCTTTCATTCATAAAAAAATGGTGCTATGACAAGCGGCTGTATTTTCTTGTATTCTTTCTGCCTGTGGCGATAATGTTTTCAGCCTACGCATTTTTCAAGATACACCCTATCGGCGACAGCTCGGTGCTTGTGCTTGACCTGAACGGACAGTATGTTTACTATTACGAGCAGTTCCGTGACGCTTTCCACGGCAACGGCAGTTTTATATACAACTGGTCACGAAACCTCAGCGGAGAAATGTTCGGTGTGTTTGCATATTATCTTGCAAGCCCTTTTATGCTGATACTTGTGCTGCTGCCGAGAACGATGATGGCGACCTCTATCCTTATTTTACAGCTTGCAAAGATAGGAACGGCGGCGGTAACGTTCATGTTCTTCCTGAAAAAGATATCACCGCAAAAGCCTAAGACTATTTCCCTTGTGGTCTTTCCGACCATGTATGCACTTATGTCATACATGGTGGTACAGCTTATGGATCCTATGTGGCTTGACGGACTTATATATCTGCCGCTCATATGCTGGGGCGTTCACAGGCTCGTTGACGAGGGCAAGCTCGTGCCTTATATCCTGCCCCTTGCTCTTATGTTCATTGCACATTTCTATATCGGCTACATGGTGGGAATTTTCACGTTCTTCTATTTCTGCTGGTACTGTCTTTCAAGAGAGGGCAGGATACTGCCGAAGAAGTTCTTCTCACGCTGCGTGGCTTTTGGTATGGGCACGCTGGTGGCACTTATGTGTGCGGCGTTCGTTCTTATACCGGTTTACAACTCACTGAAACTGGGCAAGTTTGAATTCACTGACCCTGATTTCTCTCTTGCAACACAGTTTGATTTTCTCACGTTCATAACAAAGCTTTTCCCAATGTCATATGACACTGTTTACCCCGAGGGTATGCCTATGATATACTGCGGAACGGCTGTATTGATACTTGTTCCGCTGTTCTTCATGAATGACAGGATAACAATGAAAGAAAAGACCTCCACAGGTCTGCTCACTTTCCTGCTTGTTATACTAATGTATATAAAGCCTGCGGACATGGCGATGCACGGTTTCCAAGTGCCGAACTGGCTGCCTTACAGATATTCTTTCATATTCTCGTTCCTTATGATAGTAATGGCGTTCAGGGCGTTTGAGAACCTTGAGGGCGTTACGGCAAAGAATATCGGCGGAATTTTCTTCGGACTTATGGTATTCCTATTCTGGTGCGAGCGTGAGAATTACGCTCACTTCCAGCTTTTTGAAACCAAGACAAGCGAAACAGGCGACACCACAAACGTGATACAGGGCATATGGGTATCAATGATAGCACTGGCGGCATATTTTGCACTTTTCTATCTTATCAAGAAATATCCAAAGTCAAAGGCAGTTTGCATTGTAATGGTGGGTGTTCTTTCGGTGGAGCTTTTTGCAAACAGTGCAGACACTATCGACAAGATAGACACTGACGTTGCATACAGCAAGTACACTTCCTATGAGCCTTACATGACGCAGACAAGAAACGCTGTATCAATGATGAAAGAATATGACCCGTCGCTCTTTTACCGCATGGAAGCGACTTTCCACAGGACTGTAAACGACCCTATCGGAACAGGCTACAAGGGTATTTCACACTCCAGCTCAACAATGAACGCACCTGCACTTATGATGCTCCACAAGCTTGGCTATGCTTACGGCGGTCACTACACAAAATATGACGGCACAACGTTCATGACGGACGCTTTGTTTGACATAAAATATCTTATGGACAAAACGGGCAACACTTCTTTTGTGGGCACAAGAGTGAAAGTCCCTGAGGAATACAAGCTCACCACGGAATACACTGAGGGCGACGCAACGTATAAATTCTACAACAACCCTAACGCTCTCGGCCTTGGCATGGTATCTTCAACGAGCATTGAGGACGTAAAGCTTTCCGAGGACAATCCTTTTGAAAATCAGAACATGATATTCAATGCTCTTGCTGGCACAACAAAGGAATATTTCACAAAGATACCTGTTATAAACAGTGAAATGGAGAACGTTTCTACATCTCAGCTCACTGACGGTCACACGAAATATTTTCCTACTGACACTTCAAATGCAGAATGTCACGTTGACTATGTTGTGAAAATGGACAAGGATTCATACCTTTATATGTATCTTCCTACCAAATATGAGCGTTCCTGCAACGTATGGATACAGGACGAGGACGATTATATCGACGGCTCTGAGCCTATGGAATATGCAGGTCAGTTCTTTGTGGGCGACAATTATTCTATACTCAATCTTGGCAAATTCTACGAGGGTCAGGAACTGAGGATACGCATAACGGTAGCGAACGACGACAACGAGGCATACTGGAAAGATCAGCTTTTCTACACCTTTGATTATGACAGCTTTGCACAGACTTGTGCGGATATGCAGAAAAACGTGCTTGATGTCACAAGCTTTGACGACACTTATCTTGAGGGCACTGTGAATGCTGAAAACAGCGGCTCGGTACTGTTCACAACGATACCGTATGAAAACGGCTGGACTATCACTGTGAACGGCAAAAAGGTGACGGCTGAAAAGTCACTTGACAGCCTTATCACTATCCCACTTGAGCATGGCGAAAACAAGATAACGATGAAGTTCTCACCTGACTACTGGAATGTATCGCTTATTATAACAGGCTTTGGCGTTGTTTTGCTGGTGCTCATATTCCTGTTTGAATACAAGCGTGGAAAAGTCATGAAAAAGGTGCTTGCAAAAGCTAACTTTACGGCTGAGAGCAGTGAGAAAGCCACAACGCCTGTGATAAATGACACAAATGATACAACGGACGAGCCTCTCAGAATATACCGCCCTGACGATGATGACGACGAAAAACTCAGGCACATCAACGAGATGATGAAAAATATTCTCGACGAGGACAAGGATAGCGGCAAAAACGATAAATAGCGACAAAAGTTGCGAAAAAAATCTATTGACAAGACTTTTGTAAAATAGTATTATAATAGGGACGGAAATTCTATCCGCCCCTATTTTTTCGGACAGCGGATAAAGACTTCACAAATGAAAGGACTAATCAAAATGGCAAAAAAGATCTACACAAAAAAGCTTACATACGCAGGAATGTCCCTGTGTCTGCTGAGTTTTTTCGCATTTATCCTCTCGGCAGCAGGTGCTCTTGCTGACCCTGTGGGAAAGCTCGTTTACAACAACATTTTCAAAAACAAGATAGACTTTATGTTCACCCCTGACATTTTCGCTTATGTGAACATTTACGGTATGAGCTGTGCACTGGTGATATTCAGCCTTGTGGCATTTTTTACGTCTGCAAGGGCTAAGGGCAAGAAAAAGATAGACGGTGCGTTCGCAGGCTTTCTTATTCTTTTCCCACTGGTGGTAATGATAACAAAGGGCATAATGATATACTATGTTATGGTAAAAGGTCACTTCTCAAACGCTATCACAAGAGGCTACGACAATGACAAATTCAGGGTAGCACTTTCACTTGCTGACGATGTTCTGCCGTTCATTGCAGCTTTCCTGCTTTTCATAGGCGGACTTGTTATTGCAGGCAGACTTATGGGCGAGGATTTTGCAGTTGAGATACCGGTGGCAGCAAAGACGCCTGACAGCACTCCTGCACCCATACCAATGGCTGCACCTCAGGAGCAGAGCTTTGTTCAGCCTGACATCACCCAGTTTAGAAAGCCTGACAATGCTGAGCCTGTTATGTCACAGGGCGTAACAGAGCCTGAGATATCACAGGAGATACCGCAGCAGACAGAAGTCGCTGAACCAGCAGACACGGCTGAACAGCCTGCCGCAGAAAAGTGTCCGCACTGCGGTTCAGAGCTGAAAAGCGGAGCAAAATTCTGTAGTGTTTGCGGAAACAAGATCTAAGGCAACACATATACACTTCCATAAAAAATACGGCATATGCCACTTTTTCGGTGACATATGCCGTATTTGATTTTTATTAGTTTGCTGTGCTCTGACTTGTAAGACCATGCTTTACTCTGTCACGAACTTCCGCTCTCTTTGCGTCATTGAATCTGTCAAGCGTTCCCACAAGATAGCCTGTTATCCTTCTTATCCTCTGAAAAGGAACATCTGCAAAGTGATAGTCAACGTCAACAAAGTCGCCGTCTATTTTAAGGTCTATCGCCTCGATAGTCTTTTCAGGATAAAGTTTCTGTGCCCTGTCGATATAAGAATTTATCTCCGCCTGCGACATCTCGCCGCCTGTTACGTTCACGTTTACCATTTTACCATTACCTCCGTTTTCTCCACTATCTATACATATTGTAACTGTGATAAAAGAATACCACAATATCTTGTATTTGTCAATAGTGAATACCAACAAAGCAAGCGGTCACGATTTGTGGGGTATGACAGCTTTATCTGCCTTTCATTTCCTCTCTTATGCTTTTCCAGTCGGGACAGAATTTTTCCACCAGTGCCCAAAAATCCTTGCTGTGATCCATATGAACAAGGTGGCAAAGCTCGTGCAGGCAGACGTAGTTGATGCACTCTCGGCGAAAGACTATAAGCTTTGAATTTATGGAGATATGCCTGTTTGAGATACATCTTCCCCAGCTTGCGGTCAGGGGTTTTATTGTGACCTTATTGGGCACAAGCCCTGTGGCGGCGGACATTTTCTGCATACTGCGTGTTATCTCGGCGACAGTCAGGTCATTAATGAATTCTGTGGTCTGCTCTTTCACATAATCCCTGTCGCTTGTTTTGTTCACAGCAATGACAAGTTTATCATTCTCTATCCTTGGCGGAAAATACTTATCAGCCTGAACCAAAGTCAGAGTAAGAAAGCTGCCGAGCAGCCGCAGCTTTTCGCCGTTGCAAAATTCCTTTGGCAGACCAACGGCTGCCTTGTCGCTCTGCTCTTTTATCCAGCCAAGGTTGTTGTTTATAAAGCTTTCAAGCTGCTGTTTTGAGCAGCCGTAGGGCACACGCACCGTCAAAGTGCCGTCACGCATTCCCATAGCAAGGCGGTTTCGTTTCGCCACATCAAGGACGAAATCCACACGCTGTCCGTTTTTATCGGTAATAAAAGTATTATATTTCGGCACTCAGAACGCTCCTTTCTGCCCCGAATATCCAAAAACGCCGCACAAAGAACTGTGCGGCGTTGTATTTTACCACTGTACTGCTATAGAACTGTCCGTAGTAAGATAATCCTTATAGATATACCCTGTGAGAGGGCCGTCTATGTTCATAAATGTTATCTTCACATATCCGTTATCCTCATATTCAAGGACGTTTACCTCAACGCCAGGGGACATACAAACTATGTTCTCGGCCTCATTATCAGGTGCAACATGGAGATAAGCATACTCAGTAACATACATGACCTCAAGGACATCTGTCTGACTGGAATCGTCTGTAACGTCTGTTACCACACCGCTTTCGGCTGAGCTGTCATCTTCCACAGCGGAAGTATCGGCAGGGGCTGAACTTTCCGCAGGCTCAGGCACGGACTCATCAGTATTTATAGTCGCAGTATTTATTCCCTTAGGCACTTCCGAACTGTTGCTTGCGAAAAGACCCTTTGCAAGCAGAAGTATCACGCACAACACAAATATGCCAACAACGATTATTGCGACAACGCTTGCCGCATTTCCCGAAGTTTTGCGAGAAACGTTATTCTTGTTATTATCCATATCATACACGGCACAAGCCGCCGCATTTCGCCTCCTTTTGCAGGAACGACCCTGCGTACCTGCCAGTAGGTCAAAGGTACATACATACATTATAATATTTTTTGCTCCTTATGTCAATGACAGTTTAATTACAATATTGTCACAAACGGCGAACTTCCACACCTTTCAGGCGTTTTTCTCCATATTTACGCAATTATTTTGACAATATAGCCAAATAGGGGTTTGCTAATTTGATTAAAATACATATTAACAAAATGAACGAAATATGTTATAATGAATTATGTACAGTGTATAAAAGAGGGAGGCAGGAATTTGCAAAAGAGAATAATCTGCGGTGCAGTGTCTGCGGCAATGTTTCTGACCCTTTTTTCTTCCTGCGGTCTGCTCAGTGGGAAAACGGCAGATATTGTAAACGTTTCCTCTGCCACTGAGATCGAGGCGGATAATAACAGCCCTGCAAAGATATTTTTTTCGGCATGGAACGGCAAAGAGATAACGCCTGAAACTGCAAAAGAGTATGATATGCTTTTTATGGACTCATCAGAAGAAAGCGATATGCGATGGGCTGAGTTCTGCGAGTGCGTGAAAAACGGCACTGAGGCTGAGATAACCTTATGCACAAGCACGCAGGTGATACACGCTGAAAACTCACTGGAGGGCGACAATGGGATACTTACAGTGGATTCTGAAGATCTTTCTGACGGCAGTTTGAAGATATCCTCACAAAAGCTGTCCTCTGACTGTCTTTACAACGTTTATGAGGACGGTATGACGGTGTATTATGCCGGCAGCAGGCGGATATATCAGACTGAGAACGTTACAGACCAGCTTACTGACGTGCCTTTTGAACAAAAGGTATACGAATGCAGCTGCGACGCAAATATGACGTTCCCATATCAAAAGATGTTTTCAAACTATAATGATTTCAACGAATATTTCGTGAAATATAACGGTGAGCTGCAAATACAGCAGATGAAAAAGGATATGGAGGCTTTCGAGAAAGAGGGCGGCTTTAACACCCATGTGGTTTTTCTCAGGGGCGAGCTTTCGGGATATGAGTACATAGACTATCATGTAGTGAGGGCGGTCAAGGACAAGGATTCTCTTTTCATATATGTTGCCAAGGAGATACCTGAGAACAAGGACGGAGCGACTGCGAAAAGGCAGATAACGGTAACGATCCCGTCGGAATATCTTGATGAGATAAATCCAAAGAATATAAACTGGATAGTTTTTACACAGGAATAGTATAGTAATGCTGGGCGGCTTTTAGTCGCCCTGTTTTTATTTTGACGATACAAATACCGAAAGTTGACAGACAAAAGCATTAGTATTATAATAAAGTCAACGCCGACAGCTTTGTGCGGTGTTGCTCTATAAAAGACCGCAAGGAGAAATTTTTATGAAACTTTTTTATCCTGAGATATTTGAAAAATTTATCTGCACAGGTTCGCAGTGTTCTGACAACTGCTGCATGACCGACTGGGACATTGAGATAGACGACGGCACTTATGGCTTTTACAAAAAGCTTGACAATGATATCGGCAGAAAATTTCTGAACTCTGTCACAGAAGAGGACGGCGTGAAATACCTTGTCCACTGTGACGGCAAGTGCCCAATGCTCAATGAAAAGGGGTTGTGCTCTGTGCAGCTTGCATACGGTGAGGAAAACATTTCTGACATATGCCGTGAGCACCCAAGGTTTTACGAATGGTTCGGGGATTACAAAGAGGCAGGTGTGGGTCTTGCCTGTGAAGAGGCTGTGAGAATGTATCTTTCTGACGCCGAACCTGTGAGATTTTTCACCAAAGAGATAAACGAAGAGCCTGACGATCTTGAGTTTGACCCTGAGCTGCTTGAAATAATGCTTTTTGCACGAAAAGCATTTATCGACCTGCTGCAAAACAGAGAATTTTCACTTCATGACAGGCTGACAAACGTTCTGTCAGCAGCGGCTGAGATACAGGCTGCACTTGATGATGAGGATATTGAGGACATAAGACCCATTGCGGAGGAGCTTTATGACCCTGAGATAATAGCGGAACGTGCAAAAAGTCTTGAAAAGGCTGTGCCTGAAAAGCCTTTGGCTGCCGCTGAAAATATGCTTTTTTATCTTGAACATCTTGACTTTATCGGCGACACACTGCCCCTGCAGATAAAGGACGCAAATCGCTTTGTAAAAAAGCTTTCCGCACCTGTCAAGGCTCAGGCTGAGGGCGAGTACGAAAAGCTTGCGGTGTATTTTGTATACAGATATTTTCTGAAAGCGGTAAGAGATTTCGACCTGCTTTCAAAGATAAAAGCCATGCTGGTGTTCGTTTTTGCCGCAGAGGTCATAAACGTCAGCCGTGAGCAGGACACTGCCGCACGCTTTGAAACTGTCAAAGAGCTTTGCAAGGAGATCGAATACTCCGGCGACAACATGGACAGGATATACGACGACAGCTATCTTTCAGACTGCTTTTCAGACGCCGCAATGCTTGCACTTCTGAAATGGTCGAACTAAAGGAGCAGATAGCCCAGCCCAAGGAGCAGCTTTACGTCTGCACCCTGCTTGTATAATATGTAAATAAGCAGACCGATAAGGGCTTTTTCCTCGTCTATCTTGATATTGCCAAGACTGCCCCCAAGCAGGCTGCCAAGTGCAGAGCTGCTTTGAGGGGCTTTTTGTGTGGACTGACTGCTGTGAGGTTCTTCTGCTTTTGGCGGTGCAGCTTGTGCAGGCTGTTCATTGCCGCCAACTATGCTCCGTGAACGCCTTTGCATTTCCCTCACACGCCTTATCGCCTCTTCCTGCATGGTAGTGAAATTATTGTCATCAGAATAAGCCAAGCAGATCACCTCCCAAAAGTCCGCTTTCTTTAAGTGCGGGATAGACCGCAAAAAGCTTGAATATTTTTATGAGCCTATCTATTTTCACCTGATTTTCTTCTTTCAGCAGCGGTCTTAACGCCATGAGCAGCTGGATATTTTTATCAGGCTTTGATGCCGACTGCATTATGCCTTGAAGTTTCATAAGCTTTCCAATGTCAAAGCCGCCCCCCTGCGGAGGTTGGGCAGGCTTGGTCTCCTGCGGCGGAGAGATACCCCCTAAGCTTTGCAGCAACTGGGAAAAGTCCATGTTCTGAGCGTCCTGCTGAGGCGGAGTTTCGCTTTGACTGCCGCCCTCCGCCGTGAGCATATCCGCAAGCTCTTTTATCTGTTTCATGCTTTCCTCGTCATTGAGCACATTCTGTATTTTATTCATCAGATCGTCCAATTATTTCACCGCCTGTTCAAGCTTTGACTTATGACTTCTATTTGCCCTGAAGTTTTTTGAAAATAGCCCTTGCCTGAGGAGATGAGAGCACCTTTTCGGCAGTTTTCGGGTCTGACAGGGCTTTTTGCAGCATCATTGCCTCGTTCTGCGGCATACCCTGGAGTGCTCTGTCATAAACGCCGCTTTCAAGCTGGTTTTTAAGCACATCAGGAGTAGTGCCGAGCTTTTTTGAGGCAACGTTGAGAAGTGCCTGCATGGTCTTAGGATTCATGGAATTAAAGCTGTTTGCTGTGCTCATAAAAAATTCTCCTTTTTTCTATAGTATTTATAAATATTTATGTTATAATAGTAAGCGTTATAACTGAGTTATCATATTGTAAAAGGGGTGTGACCTTGAGAATAATCGTTTTTTCGGATACTCACGGCAATTATTCCGCAATGCACAAGATCTTCAAGAGGAACGGCGATGCTGATCTGTTTATTTTTCTTGGCGACGGTGAGCGTGACCTTGACAGCCTCAGGGTGCAGTATCTTGACAAGAAGATAGTAAACGTATCAGGAAACTGCGACTTTGCATCGCTTACTCCCGAAAATGATATTTACATGACCGACAACGGCATAAAAATATTTTTCACCCACGGTCACAAGTGGGGCGTTAAATATTCTACTGACAGGCTTTTTTACAAGGCTAAGGAGATAGGTGCTCAGATAGCACTGTTTGGTCACACGCACTGCCGCTATTATGCTTATGAAGAGGGCGTGCATATCCTTAATCCCGGAAGTGCCGGTGCACCGAGAGACGGCAAGCCTGCAAGCTACGCTTATATCGACATCACAAAGGACGGCGGCATATTCTGTAGTCATGTTGACCTATAATATGCGTCAGCGTGAGATATTGTTAAAATAAAAAGCGGACGAACACTTATCATGTTCGCCCGCATTTTTTATGCAAACTTTATTCTGATATCTCTTTTCTTACCCTTTCAAGCTCATCAAGGAACATCTGATCCGCATGGCTCAGGCGGTAGTTGCTCTGATAGATAAGAACGTCTTTATTTGTCTTTTTGAAATTAGGACATTTTCTCTGCACAAGGCCGTAGCGTTTCAATATCTCCTTTGGCAGAGGGCTTACCCACATGAACGAGTCAGGACAGGCTGAAAGTATATCGAACTGGCTGCCTCTCTCATAAACGTAAACGTGTCTGCTGTGATTGTTCATTTCGGCGTTTTTCTTCTGGTATGCCGCTGAGATATTCGGCACGATATTATCGCCGTGCAAGACCTCTATGTATTTATCAAGGACAGTTTCATTTATCTCCTTCTCTTTCGCAAGCTGGCTGTTCTCGCTTGTGATAAGAACATAATCGAACTCCCACACGTTATGATATTTCAGATTTTTTTCCTCTATCATTGACATGAAAAAGCTTTCATAAGCCACAGGGTAACGAATTATTCCCATGTTGTATTCGCACTCCACAATGGAGTTTATGGTTTCCATGGAATTCGTTTCCTTGACCTTTACGTCAAGCTCCACATTCCTGCCCATTTTGTTTATAAAGCAGGTGAAAGCATGGGTTATATAGCTTGCTCTCGGCAGCAGCAGTGAGAAATTCACTGCATTTTCGCCATTATCCTTATAAAGGCTCTCCATTTTATCCATTTGAACAAGGATAGCCTTTGCATACTGCAAGAACTGTTTGCCCTTTTCTGTGGCAACAACGCCCTTTGCACTTCTTTTGAATATCGGTATGCCCACTTCCCTTTCCATTTCCTTTATGGCTTTTGACAGGTTAGGCTGACCCATATAAAGTGCGGAGGCGGCTTTGGTGATAGAACCGAGTCTTTCGACCTCTACCATATATCTGAGATGAGTTAAATTCATAGTTTTTTCCTCTTTTGTTATCGGTATATAAAATTCTAAGGCCGTCATGTAATATTATATATGCTTTCGACCAATTTCATTATAAAGCTTTGTTAAAAACTTGTCAACCGCAGGGAGCGTTTTTTAACATTAATTTAACATAAGCCAAAGGCATTTTCAACTTGACAATGCGGTTATACTCTGCTATAATCTTATATGTTTAAATACGAAGGCTTACTTCTGCCGCCGGGTAGGAGTTTTGCGTCGGACCTGCTGTCATCAGGCTTTAAAAGGCAGCGGTGTTCGGCGTTTTTTTGTGAGCCTTTTGCAGGAGGGAAAAAATGAAAGATAACTCACATCTTAAAGATTTTGCACGATACGCCTCGCTGAACGTTCTTGGAATGATAGGCGTATCATGCTATATTCTTGCAGACACGTTCTTTATCGCAAAGGGCATGGGTGCAGACGGCGTTACGGCACTTAACATAGCAATACCGATATACAGCCTTATCCACGGAACAGGTCTTATGATAGGCATGGGTGGAGCGACAAAGTTCGCAATATACAAAAGTCAGGGACGTGACGACGCAGGCAGCAGAGTTTTCACCTGTGCACTGCTTATGGCTTTAGTGCTTGGTATCATATACTTCCTTGGCGGAATGCTTTTTTCTCTGCCGCTGGCTAAACTTCTTGGTGCAGAGGGCAGCGTTGTGGACATGACGAACACCTACCTAAAGGTGCTTATGATGTTCGGACCGTTCTTTGTGCTAAATGACACTTTCAACTGTTTTATAAGAAATGACGGCAGCCCAAAGCTTTCAATGGCGGCAATGCTCACAGGAAGTTTTTCAAATATAGTGCTTGACTATGTGTTCATTTTCCCGCTTGATATGGGCATTTTCGGAGCTATCCTTGCAACCGGTCTTTCGCCGGTCATAAGCCTTTGCATACTGAGCGTATACAAATTCCGCAAAAAGAACAGTTTCCACATTGTCAAAGCAAGGCACGAGGCAAGAACTTTCGGCGGCATACTGTCCATAGGCGTGCAGTCGCTTATAACGGAGCTTTCCTCAGGCATCGTGGTACTTGCATTCAACATAATAATACTTGGTCTTGCAGGCAACACAGGCGTTGCGGCATATGCGGTAATAGCAAACACCTCCATTGTGGCGGTATCAATATTCAACGGTATCGCACAGGGTGGTCAGCCTCTTATCAGCTCTGCCCACGGCACCGGTGACAAGGATTGTCTTAAAGCGATGCTTAGATACTCGGTGATAACTCAGCTTGTGATAGCACTGCTCGAATATTTGTGCATAGCGATATTCACAACGCCTATTGCTGCCATTTTCAACAGCGAGCACATCGACGCTCTTCAGCACATGGCTGAGGACGGCATGAAAATATATTTCACCGGTATGTTCTTCTCAGGATTCAACATAATAATCTCCGCATTTTTCGCAGCCTCGGAAAAGGTCGTTCCTGCCCAGACAGTCACCATACTGAGGGGTTTTGCACTTATCGTGCCAATGGCATTTGTTATGTCAAAGCTGGCAGGTCTTACAGGCGTATGGCTTGCTTATCCTGTGACGGAATTTATCGTTGCGGTGATATCGATTATATTCTATATAAGAAACAGGCACAAAGCCTGAACAAGTGCGGCAAAGTCATAAGCTTTGCCGTTTTCTTTTTGTGTATTTTTGCATAATGCTTGAAAAACGGTGATTTTTGTGATATTATAAAGGGTAGTGATAAATTTTGCGGAGGTCAACTGACAAATGATAAACACAAGCGGCGACACGCTGATAATAGATATAAGGGACGAGCTTTCCTTTGAATACGGTCACATTGACGGTGCGGTGAACATTCCTGCTGACAGGCTTTATGAAAGCCAACTGCCTAAAGACAAAAAGCTTTTTATCTGCTGCAAAAGCGGACTTATAAGCGACACTGAGGCAGAAAAGCTCCGTGAGCTTGGCTATGACGCAGAAAACCTTGAAGGCGGCTACTACGGCTGGCTCAGGGAAAAGCTTTCAGAAGAGGTCATAGAGGATATCTCGCAGGACGCTGAGCGGAGCATACAAAAGAAATTCCGCAAGTCAATCTGGGTGCCGTTCATCGCTGCGGTAAAGCGTTACGAGCTCATTCAGGAAAACGACAAGATTGCGGTGTGCATCTCCGGCGGCAAGGATTCCATGCTGATGGCAAAGCTTTTGCAGGAGTTGCAAAAATACAGCGAAGTGCCGTTTGAGCTTGTATACCTTGTGATGGACCCGGGCTACAATGAGCTGAACCGTAAGAAAATCGAAAGCAATGCGGCATTACTGCACATTCCGATCACGATTTTTGAGACCGATATTTTTTCTGTGGCAAACAACACCGAAAAGAACCCGTGCTATTTGTGTGCAAAAATGCGCCGCGGACATTTATACAGCAAAGCGAAGTCGCTCGGCTGCAACAAGATCGCGCTGGGGCATCACTATGACGATGTCATTGAGACGATTCTCATGGGCATGCTCTGGGGCGCGCAGGTGCAGACGATGATGCCGAAGCTCCACAGCACGAACTTTCCCGGCATGGAGCTGATTCGCCCGATGTATCTGATCCGCGAGGACGACATCAAGGCGTGGCGCGATGCCAACGACCTGCACTTTATTCAGTGCGCCTGCCGCTTCACCGAGGAGCGGGACAGCGCCGCCGACGGCGTGGGGGAGAGCAAGCGCCAGGAGATGAAGCTGCTGCTGCGGCAGCTGAAAAAGACCAATCCCAACATTGAGAAGAGTATGTTCCGGGCCATCCACGGTGTCCAGCTGGACACCTTTCCGGGCTTCAAATTCCGGGGCAGGGCGTTCGCGTTTCCGGAGGCCTACAACCTGCGGGGCGCCTCCTCTGCGGAGGATGAAGCGGCGCTTTGATA
>OICK01000010.1_pt1 | contig 144657 bp, 113 predicted proteins | sample 1581281 | NCBI WGS metagenome assembly OICK01 (sample SAMEA3882557, study PRJEB24775) | human gut metagenome | biome: human-associated habitat; feature: intestine environment; material: feces | place: Netherlands | collected 2009/2010 | reverse complement strand
CCCTATCGACAAACCCTAAAATAGATTGGCAAACCCTAAAGAACTTTGATTATCCAAAAAATCTCCCTAACAATTTGCTAGGGAGATTATACCATATCCTTTGTCTTAAGACTGTTAAGACTTCCTTAATATTATTATTAAATCGGTTATTATGCTAAATAATTCAAATTTATTTAAGCTCCTACTGTCACATATCCTAAAATACTGATATTTTGTTCATTTGCGACTGTAATATCCTGTACTACGTCTCCAAAATAAGCCTTTCTCAATTCATTTATAAACACTACATTACCATTTTCTATTATACATTTCAAAGAATCCGTATCCTGTGAAAAAGAATCAATCCATACAGCTTCTATCTCTTGTTTTTTTAGTTCGTCAACCAGTACTTTAATGTTTTCATCCGCATTTGATATATGACCCGTCAAATATATTTTCTTAACATCTGTATTGTCACATATTTTGGCAATCCTAAGCGCAGAAACCAATATATTTTCCTGTGAATATCTTCTATAACACAGTCTATCCACAAATTTGCTCCACTTTGATATTTTATCCTTATTAATGCGGCCAAAATAGTCCAATCCGAAACTTTCATTAATTGCTGAATCATTTCTAATCTTATCACTGACACAAATTATTATTATATTGATTACTACAGCAAGTATCACTCCAAGGAAAGCTCCTATAAATATATAGGCTTTATTAAAATGTGCCTCTGTAACCAATTTGCTAATATCAACAGTAGTATCAGATGTCTGGGATGAAGCTTCCGTAGTATCAGTTTTTTTCGGCACATAAGAATCTCTTTTAGTCACAAGAGCTGATGTACGGCTCTCATTAGCTGCCTGTGTATCATACACTCCTGTAAACATGCCCCCATAACAGACCTCATCCATCAAATTAGGCATGGACAATCCCTTTATTTCTCCATAATCAGATATCGCTTTCTTAACCGCAGATGAAATAGTATCACCCTCATCTTTATTTGAAGCATATATATTCACAGATAAAATTTTAGAATCTTCTGTAGATCCTAATATCTCACAACTCACTAAATCCTGTATATCTACTGTTGTATAATTTTCAAGAGTATTCCCAATATCTTGTGCCATTGATTTTTTATTTATATATGCAATGTAAGCAGGAAGTGCAACATTATAGTCATCAATCTCATATGTCAGTCTTACCGCCACCATATTATAAGGATCGAGTTTCATAAACGCTGATTTTTCAAGATAAGATTTCCACTCATCTATCTGATTTTGAACCTGATAGTATTCGTCCGGATAATCAATATCATTATCAGGATCAGGGTCATCTGCCGCATCATCTTTCTCTTTCATTTGTTCTATCAGTTTTTTGTTACTTTCTGCCAGCTTCTTATCATTATTATATTTAAAATTCGGCACTGCCACTGCCATCAAAATAACGCATATAACAAGTATATACCATTTCCGCAAAACCTCTGCTATTACATCAACAGCCTTAATATATTGTTTTTTCATCTTTTAACCACCTGTCTTCTATTTTTTTCACTTCATTCTGAATATCATAGCCTTTTAGTTTAAAATTCTGCTTTATATATTCGTTACCCGGTCTGACATATTGTTTCATAGCCAAAGCCTCAACTCCCCAATCATAAGGAGATTTATCAAGCGAAAAGAACATAAAATTATCATTCATTCTCAACTTTTCTGTAATAACACCTTTAGAAGCCAAAACCGTAACTCCGTTTGCCTGAGCTTCAAGCGCTACTACACTTAAGCCTTCAAATACCGATGGAAATAAAAATAAATCCATAGCACTAAGCCATCCAGGAATATCTTTTTGGATTCCAACAAAATAAACCTTTTCTGATATATTTAAATCTACAGCCTTCTTTTTTAGCTTCTCTTCATCTTCCCCCTGCCCAATAAGAACAAGTGCACATTTAGAATCAATCTTTAATATCTCAGCAAACACATCCAAAAGAAACATTTGATTTTTCTGAAAATGGAATCTACCAATATTTCCAATCAGATATTCATCGGTACATCCTATTTGTTTTCTATACTTCTTACGCTTTTCTTCATCATATGCAAATTTTTCCACATCTATAGCATTGTGGATTATTATTACCTGTTCCATCAACTTATTTGTATAAAACCATTGAGCTGCATCCGGTGCACATGCCCAAAAATCGGTCGCATACTTTTTAATTACCAGACGATTTATTTTATGAAGAAATCCTCTAAGTTTGCTATCCATATTTCTTGAATTATGACTGTGTATAATTCTTTTCCTAATCCCATACTTCTTAGCCATTTTCAGATAGTCAATGTTTGCAAGACTGCTTACATTGACCCATATAGCATCCCATTCTTTACTTTTAGTTCTAAACAGATCTTCCAATTCTGCTTTATACTTTCGATAATCTGTACTTCTCGCTGTAATATGGTATGTTCTCGCTCCCATACCTATAAGTTCATCTTCATATGCAACAGGTGCATGTGAATTACACAGAAAATCAAACTGGATTTTTGATTTGTCTATATTCCTATAATAATTCATCAAAAAACTCTCCACTCCACCCGGATTTTCTGTCATTCCAAACACTAAAACTCTATACATTATTACTTTCCTTTGCATTTTGTTTTGCTCTTATTGAATATACTACTCCTGCCAATCTATAACACTTAATCTTTATTAAAAATATCGGAATCATCCTCAACGAGCTGCATTCCTTGAATTTAATATTTCTTAATGAATCACTAAAGATTTTTCTTGATATGGTATCCTTCAGTATCCCTATCTTTTCTTTTGCATTCTTTTTAATATTTTTATCATAAACTCCCCTGACCATAGCAATATTAAAATGCATTAATATATATTTTGAAAATGCCTCTTTAACTGTTTTGCTTTCGTGTTCTATCCAACACATAGTCCTTTCCATAGAAAATATATAATCATTAATCTTATCATCATTAACACTTCTAACCGTAGAATTATTGTCAATAGAATAATTATATACTATATTGTCACTAACTGATATACATTTGCAGAATGCACTGTATCTGATAGAAAAATCGCTGTCCTCTGCCAGCCTTAATTCCTGATCAAATCTTATATTATTTTCAATTATAATATCTCTCTTGAATAATTTAGCCCATACTTGCAAATATCTGGTTGGATTAGAAATAAATTCCGCACGGCACCTTTCTATATCATCTGCATTATATGTTTTTTCTGTTCCTGCAAGCTGTATCTTTCTTGAGCCATTTACGCGACCATACAATATCCAGTCAGGAGCCATCCTATCGGCATCATGCAAAAGCTTAGCTATAGATCCCTTTAAAATAAAATCATCTGCGTCCAGAAAGAAAATCCATTCTCCTTTTGCTATATCAATTCCTTTATTTCTAGCTGCTGAAACACCCTTTTGTGATCTCGCAGCTGTAATATTGCTATATAAAGAAGCCATATCTTCAGCCAATAAATAAGTATCATCTGTAGATCCATTCTCTACGATAATTATCTCTATCTTTTTTTGTCCCCCGCACGCATTCGCATCACTTTCTATGCTTTCAATAGCCCTTTTTAAATATGCCGTCGCATTATGCGCCGGAATTATAAATGATATCATTTCTTCCACGTTCCTTATTTCTATCACAATTAATTTTAGCAAATGCAACAAAAGACAATGTATTAAACGCAAAATTATATAACCTCGGCTCGGTCAATGAATGTATTAAAACAAATATCAAAACAAATACCAGCCAATAGTCATCCGCTATACATGCCCTATATATAGCTATAGAATATATAGTTAAAATTGCTATCAAAGCTATAATTCCATAATTTAAAGCAATCTGTAGATAAGAACAGTCAACATAATTGTATCCATATAAAGATGTGTTTAATGTACTGGATCCAACCCACTCTATAGGCTGTCCAAATAATGTAAATCCATATTCTTTAATAGCATCAAATCCCAAGTTTAATCGTCCGCTTAAAAATGCGTTCGCTTTAAGCCATATTGTAGAATCCTCATCAAACATTATTGTTGTGCCTATTGAAATCAAAGCACATATAAACGGCATCATAATCCACAACCATTTAAACACATGCATTATTCTCCACGGATTATCCCATAAACTTTGAATTGCAAAAAACAAGAGAAAAATTGTAGAAACGTAAAAAGTCATGCGTGTATTCGTCTGAGTATAAATCAGATAGTTTATTACCTCCAACATAACAGCTTCGTACCATTTAAATTTTCTTCCCCTGATATATATATACCCAAGTGCTATAAAGTAAAAGACTATAGGTGCTGTTGTACACCACGCAAATCCCATGCCCATACGCTTTCTGGTAAGTTCCGAAAAATCATAATTAGGTACATAACCGGTTAAAGCAGCTACAATTGATCCAATTAAGATAATAGCCTGAGCAAATATACTAACTGAAATTATACGTTTGCCATCACAGCCTATTGTTGCAACATATATCAGAAAGAATAAGCAAAAATTAAATTCTCCGGCAAATAAAGCAGCTATCACAAATATCCCCATATATGCTATAGCAGATATTATATTCCTATTATCATACTGATCCCATAATATTTTTATACATAAAAGAAAATATGCCAGATATTTACTATATGTTCCAATACTTCTCAATGTAGCAGCATCATCCATTGCAACAACATATGTATGATCCATAAGCATAGCGAAAACAAATATAAATATTCCTGCCAGACATATAAGTTCTTTTTTTTCTATTTTCTCTGACAAATCCATAGTCATCCTTTTAAATAATAATTTATCACACGCTTAATCCCTGTCAAAAAACGTTTCTTAAAACTCCACTTTTCCTCTGTATTTACAACACCTGTTTCAAAAATATCAAGCTTATTGTGACTCACATACACATATAATAGTCTCTCTGATATAAAGCCATATATTCTTGAAAAATATTCTGAATATTCCGATACATCGACTCTGCGTTCCACCTCAAACAATATATCAAACATCCATCGGCACATATCATCATAAATAGTCTTACTTGTTATAAACATATTTCCAAAATAAACATCTTTACCATTTATAAACTTTTCAAACTCGTCATAATACTCCGGGTATTTTTCTTTTATCACTTCTCCCGTAATAAGTAAATCCTTCTTATATCCGGATTCACAGTACTGCTCAATAACAGTTTTATCCAAATGTCTTATAAAAGGAAGTATCATATCATGTTTTTTCAACTGCTTTTCAATGTCGCTTTTACTAAGCAGCCTTCCATTATAATGCCTTGAAAAATATCTTCTATAATGAACTATTCCTATATAATCATCTTTTACATGTTTCCATAGCCAGTATATTCCTGTAAGCTCACAATAATTCTTATTTTTATCGGAAATATTGTCTCCATCATCATCAAAATATGCACCTTTGGGCAAAACATGCCCTCTAATGGCACCAACCTGTATCGGAATGTATCCGTTTTCCTTTGGAATATCAAATATCTTGTGTGTAACAATATATATACTCATCAAAAACTCCCCTGATATTTTTCACCACAAAATTTAGCTTTTAAAAAGGCTTTACCCTTTTTATACCAGTTAATTTTTTCCAGGTGAATGCAATTTAGTTCCATTATCTTATACTTTGAAAGACTCTTGTTCTCAATTTTATATTCAAGCCATACATTAAATATAATTTCTGAAATTCTTCCGTAAAATCTACTCTGAAATGCATTAAGATCAGGCATATCTATTCTGTTTTCAAGCTCAAATAAAATATCAAACAGCCAGGTACAATACTCATTTAATAGTCTCTTATCCATTATTGCCATATTAAACATATAGGCAGATTTCCTGTTCACAACTATATCAAAAGCGCTAATATACTGTGGATATTTTTCTTTAATTATTGTCCTTGTCAAATCCAATTGCTCTATATAATGTGTATGCTCATAATGGCTATACAGTGTCTCAATAAAATAATTCCTCTTCTTAGGCACAAATAATCTTATCCTTCCCAGATAAGGCCTAAGCTCTTCATATGTCAAAACATTCTCAAATGAAGACCTTCTATGCATTGAAAAATATCGGCGATAATGCACCAAACCAATATAATCTTCATCCAGATTCTTCCATGCCCAATATAACCCTGTCAGTTCACAGAAATATGAATTTTTCTCAGAAATATTTTCACCTGTATTATCTTTTGTATATCCTAAGTCCAAAGGTTTTCCTGATGCATCAAACTTTCCTTCTGCTCCAACATGAAGCGGAAGATACATCTCATCCTTTGGCATCCAATATTTTTTGTGAGTTGCAATTATAATCTTTGCATTCATGCTCTTGTATTACCTCATTAAAATCTTTACATAGCTATTAGTATTATAACAAATAATAGCAATATCCGCAAACCTGTGTTATTATATTATACAAATCTTAAGAATTATAAGGAGAATCAATTTGAAAAAACAGGCATCACTTAAACTTAATTTCTTAATGAATATAATACTTACGCTCTCATCCATTATCTTTCCACTCATAACTTTCCCTTATGTATCTAGAGTTTTGCAGCCTGAAGCCTGGGGTAAAGTCAACCTTGCAACATCATTTATAACCTATTTCAGTTATTTTGCCCAGTTAGGTCTGCCTACATACGGAGTAAAAATATGCGCCAAATACAGAGATGACAGGCTAAAACTATCACGTACCGTACAGGAACTGTCAATTATCTGTACCATTTCCACCATAATAACGTATGTAATTCTTGGAATAACAATTATTACCATTCCTAAGATAGCATCTGAAAAGCCATTATATATACTCGTTTCATCCACTCTTTTCTTCAATCTGATTGGAATGGAATGGCTATACAAAGCATTGGAAAAATACACGTACATTACGATAAGATCTCTTATTTTCAAATTTATTGCCTTAATAGGAATGTTTTTATTGGTAAAAAGTCAATCAGATTATATAATCTATGGTGGAATAAGTGTATTTGCTGCATCTGCATCAAATATCTGTAATTTTATCGAAGCACGAAAATATATAACTTTTAAACCTCTTGGACACTATCATTTCAGAAAACATCTAAAACCACTATTCATACTCTTTGCCATGACATGTGCCTCAACTATTTATACCAATCTGGATACAGTCATGCTTGGATTTATGGCTACAAATACCGATGTTGGCTATTATAATGCCGCAGTAAAGATAAAAGCCTTACTTGTAGCTGTTGTTACATCCCTAGGAACAGTATTGCTTCCAAGAGCTTCATATTACATTGAGAATGGTTTTACATCCGAATTCAAAAAAATAAGCTCTAAAGCACTTAACTTCATATTTATTATTTCATTGCCAATGATAGTATACTTTATTGTATTTGCAAAAGAATGTATTTTTTTCCTTTCAGGTACCAAATTCGTACCATCAACCATTCCAATGCAGATAATAATGCCTACTTTACTCTTTATAGGACTCACCAACATTCTTGGAATACAGATTCTTATTCCATTAGGTAAGGAACGTTATGTTCTTTATTCAACTATTGTCGGGGCATTGGTAGACCTGATATTAAACGCAATACTGATTCCTCAATTCCAGTCAGCCGGTGCCGCCATTGGAACTCTGGTAGCTGAATTTGCAGTATTTATTGTTCAATTTATACTTATTGATAGTGATATAAGAGAAATGTTCAAAACTTTTCAAGTATACAAAATAGTAATCGCTGTTATTGCCGGGCTTCTTTGTTCTTGCTGGGTAAAGAACACATCATTACATGTATTCTTTACCCTTGCAATATCAGCTATTATATTCTTTCCAGTATATGGAATTGTTCTTTTATTATTAAAAGAACAATTTATAACAGAAGTGAAAAATAATCTTTTATCCAAATTTAAAACTCATTAATTATCTTCAATTGTTCTTATATCAGATAGTGGTAGCAATACTATCGCATTGACAGCCACATTTATAAGATGTGGCTCTGTCATACTATGAACGAGAACAAATAAAAAAACAAACACAGCCCAATAATTATTTGCCTTTATCGACTTATATATACCATACATATATATAGCAATAAGCAATATCAGCACAAAAGCACCGTACCACATTCCTATCTGCAGATAGGAACAATCTACATAATTATAATTATCGACTATCCCATCATTTAATAATCCAAAACCATTCCATATTATAACCTGTCCAAATAATGGAAATTTATAATAATGAAGTGCATCATGCCCCAATTGCAATCTCCCTGAGAGAATCGAATTAGCCTTTAAAAATATGGAATTGTCCGGATTATAAAAATAAGCAGCAACAATAGAAACAATAACCAGTACGATTGGAATTATAAAATATACCCAATTCAACTTTTTCAGATAACCAAAGAACCCCTTCCACAGACTTTGTACTGTGAAAAATATAATAACAACACTACACAGTAAAAATGTCATTCTGGTATTTGTCATATGATAAAAATAATAATTAATAAGTTCTAATACAATGGCTTCATACCATTTAAATTTCTCAGATCTAATATAAATATACAAAAGACAAATAAAGAAAAATAATATGGGAGCTACTGTTATCCAGTTAAATCCCAATATATGTCGGCTTCTTGTCTCCGGATTAAAAATCTTATCTTCCAATAAACCAATCTGTGACAAAAATACAACCACAAATAAAATTACACTCTGTATGCACAAAGAAATTTTTGATATAGACACAGCGTCTGCCCCCACAGTTGATATCAACAATATCGCTGTCAAAAAGAAAAATTTATGCTGAATATTAAATCCACTGATTAAAAAAACTGCAAACAAAATACAAAAGAATATTATTTCATTTATAGAATATTCTTTTCTTGACAATACAATTTTCACTAAACATAATAAATAGCCCAATGCCTGTATTGAGTTTGTGATAATGCCAAGTAACGCATTCTCATTTCTTGTGTAGATAGCAGTCTGTGGTATCAGTGATGTAATTAATATTATAGCCAATGCTATCCCATATAATATCTCTTTTCCATTATTTTTAGTCTGTTCCATAATCTTCTCTCTTTCATCTTCTTCATACGATTAAGGTACAATTTGCCTTAATATCGGAATCTTTCTAATTATCCATGTAATTCCGACAATAACTAACCCAATTGGTATAGGTGCTCCTAATCTCCAAAGCAGCGATGTTGTATCAACATCAAAATGTCTGACAACATAATCTAATATAAACCAATGCATTAAATATATCGGAAATGTGTATTTTCCAATTGTACCTACAATCGCTTGACTTACCTTATATTTCATAAATTTCTTTCCTATAAAGCACAATAAAATAAATATGCCACAGGAATACATTATACATGGTAAATTATTATACCCTTTAAACGTCTGATTAACCGAACCATCTCTTATAGATAATATATACGTACCACATATATGCATAAAAAGCCCTATAATTCCGGCTACTCCAATAAAAACTTTATAAAATGTTTTCATAGGATATTTATATATGACATACCCAATAACAACCCACAAAATATATCCCGATGCCACCGAAATAGTATATGACCATTCTATTTGCAGTTGAAACACATTATTAATAAATGGAATTAATGTATTTAAAACAATCCCTATCAGAATGATATATCTATATATCTCCTTCTTTTTTTCCTTATCAACAACTGCAAACAATGGTATCGCAAGGTAGACACAGAACAAACATGGGAAAAACCAATATACACTAATTATTTCACTTCCACCAAGAATACCATTTAAAACTGTTCTTATACCTAATGTATCAATACTGAAATATCCTACATGTAGATTGTAAAAAACACCTATACAACTCCAAATAATATATGGCAAAAGTGTTTTTTTTGCGCGTTTAAGAAAAAACACTTTGGTACTATATTTTTCCTGATAATCTATCAATGTAATACCACTTATCATAAAGAAAACCGGAACTGCAAAATAGAATACACTCTCTATTATGTTTGCTGAAAACCAATAACCTGCATTGGCATCAAAATTCCAAAAGCAGGAATTAGTGTGCAATGCAATTACAGAAAATGCACTTACCACCTGAAGAAATGTTATGACATTATCGTTTTTTTTATTCATTTTATAAATCCTTATTCTATTTGTATTTATCAACAAATACTCAAACAGACAGGTAGCCATAACCTGTCTGTTTTTTACTATAACTTTATAAATTAATAAATAACTACATGTGTTCCCCTAGGAATATTATCATATATCCACTTCGCATTATTAATCTCTAATCTTACACATCCATGAGATAATTGTATACCTACACGTCCATCTTGAAGCGTGCCATTTTTATTATATAAAACGCTATGGAATAAATAGTTGCCTTTAAACTGCGTATAATAAAAACATCTAGAATTTCCTGAATCAAAATAGTATCCTTTACCAGCTACATTATACTCTCCTGATATAGTAGGTGTAGATGCCTTTCCAGGAGCACAAGGCCAGAAATATTTTAATTTCCAATTATTTTTACTTCCTTGATATATTCCCACCATACAAGAAGAGCGATCCACTAAAATCAAGTATTTTGTGGAACTTGAATACCCTTGCGCGCAACTATTAAGCCAACTTGGATCAATCCAATCACCATTTTTTGATACATAATATCCATCTATATTTCTATTAGATGCCATAGCACCATGTGTACCACCTTTGGAATCATTCTCCCTATAAAAATAATACCACTTATTGCCTATATATTGCCATCCTGACTTCATAATTCCATCATTGACACCACCGAAATAATACCAGTTTGAATTTATATATTTCCAACCATATTTCATAGCACCATCATTATTACCGCCTAAATAGTACCAAGAATTATTTATTTTCTGCCAGCCAGATAGCATATGTCCATCTGTTGCAAACAAATACCATGTCGCCCCGATTCTTTGCCAGCCACATTTCATAGCACCATCATTCCACGATGACAAATAGTACCATTTAGTATTATTCTTTAACCAACCACTTTTCATAACGCCATCATTTTTATCCCCCAAGAAGTACCATCGCCCATTTATCTTCTGCCAACCATATTTCATTGATCCGTCTTTTGAAAAATAATACCAGCTTCCTCCTACATTATTCCATCCTGTAGCCATTTTGCCATCTTCTGTTCCACCAAAAAAATACCATGTATCATTTATTTTTTGCCAGCCATGTCTCATTTTTCCATCAGAAGCAGTTCCAAAATAATATGTTTTTCCATTAATTAGCCGCCAACCAGATATCATCTTACCATCAGTATCAAAATAATACCAATGCCCATCGATACACTTCCATCCTACAATATAATTATTATTATTATTCTCATCTACATAATAATAATAATAGTTATCCTCCCAGCGAAGCCATTTATATACAATTTGCTTTTCCCCTGCTTCAACCTCATTTTCAGCATATACACAATTATGCCCTATGCATACAAAACATATACACAAGCATATACATAATGCCCATTTGATTATTTTTCTCATATTTTCCATCTCCTATTCGTTTTAATATTACATTTCAAATCCGCTAATATAGCCAAACTCCGCTAGAATTCATATAATACATTTTATTTCCAATTTTTTGCCAACCTGTTAGCATTTTTCCACTAGAATTCATATAATACCAATTTTTTCCAATCTTCTGCCAACCTATTAGCATTTCACCACTCTTATTCATTAGATACCATTTTCCTTCTACTTTTTGCCACCCAGTAAGCATCACCCCATTAGAATTAAATAGATACCAATTTCCTCTTATACTATGCCATCCTGTAAGCATTTGACCATTATTGCTTAAATAGTACCAATTTACCCCTTGTTTCTGCCAACCTCCAAGCATTATTCCATTAGTGTTAAATAAATACCATTTTCCTCCTATACTATGCCATCCTGTAAACATTTCTCCGCTTCTATTCAAATAATACCAATTTGATTTTAACAAAAGCCATCCCGTTCTCATAGCACCGTCTTCATCTAAATAATACCACTTTTTTCCTTGTTTCTGCCATCCAGTTAGCATTATTCCATTCGAATTAAACAGATACCACTTTCCGCCTATACTATGCCACCCTGTAAACATTTCTCCACTAGTACCAATATAACTCCACCTACCATTATTATATCTCCAACTACTAAAAGCTTTATTTGCAAAGTCTATATCAACATTCCCCGATATTCCTGAGACTCTGCATGTTGAACCACTCTGCCAAATAGTTCTATGAATATCTGTATTATAGTGATAATTATATCTCGCAACCCACATTTCTTCATTAGAAATCTGGCTTACATCTATATAATTTTTATACCAATTTTCATTACAATACACCATAGGAGTATAGCCTGCTTTTCTAATTTCATTACAAAAAGTTTTTGCTATTGCCCCCAACTGTTGCCTTGATAAATCGGTCTGTGATGAATCCTCCAAATCAATAGCTACCGGATATGAAATTGTGTATCCCTTCAATTCATTTATCACATACCTTGCATCAGATACTGCATTTTCTGTTGTCCTTGCTTTACTATATATATATGCCCCTATAGGCATGCCTACAGAATTAGCGTTTGCAGCATACTCCTTAAATCTCTTGTCAGTAAAATGATGATATGAATCCGAATAGTAACTTGCAGATACTCTTAATATAGCAAATTGTATACCATCATTTTTTACAGCATTCCAATCAATATTTCCCTGATAATATGATACATCAATTCCTTTTATGGTGTTATTAGCATAATCTGATGATATCCAAACTCCATTCGCATTATGATACCACCAACCACCGCTATATTGTTGCCACCCTGTAAGCATTTCACCTTTCCCATCAAAATAGTACCAACTGCCATCAATATATTGTGATCCGATTACCATATACCCATACTGATTAAAATAATACCATTTTCCTCCATTCTGCATCCATTTACCGGCTGGATACGAACCATCAGAATATTGGTACCACCAGCCATTATTATCTTTTCTCCATCCACTTGCAGATTGGGCTAAGATTTCACCACTGGAATATGTCTGAATGTCCTCATCATAATTCACCTCACCTTCATATTCTGTTTTAATAGAAGATCCAGCAGTATATTCTTCTTGAACTGCTTTAACCGAATTATGTCCGCAAAATAATAATCCCATTCCCATTATCATTCCAATGAACACTTTGCCTCTTTCAAAAAATTTCATACTCAATTTTATTTCATCCTTTCATATAATATCATTTGTATTATAGCACACCAGTACTAATAATAATACAAAAAGCTACAAATTCACCTCGTAATTAGTAAATTTGCAGCTTTTATTCAAAAATTTAATTTGGATTTATTTTGGATCGTCGTTCAAATAATTCTTCGCATCTTTCAAAAAACTTATAGTAATAAGCACAATTACTATAGCTATTGGAAATGTTGCCACAATACTAACCGACTACAACTTACTCATAGAACTTTCTGAAAATACCAAGGCAATAGGAAGTACTATAAGTAAAATGCACCATAACAATTGTATCCCTTTATGTGGCTGTTCATCCTCATCCAGCTGATGATAACTATAGCATGATGCTATAAGGGCAATATCTGCTTATCCTCGAATTTGTAATTAAATAATTTGTCATTTATTTTACACTATATATTTTTTTATATATGGTATTTTGTTTAATATTATTGATAAAATCAACCCTATCGAAAAAACCAAAATTGTTATAACTGGTACTGAAATCAAAGCGTTAAATGTCATTGTATTTATTTCCATCTGTTCTTTTAATATTTTTATCAAAAGAACATGAACCAAATATATTCCAAAACATCTTTGTGCTATGTAACTGATGCCTTTATTTATGTTATCATTTTTAAATTTTCTATATTTAAAAAACACAAATATCGCAATACTTTCCAGCATAACATTTATCATAAAATTATTATAATAGTTGCTACAATATTGTTGATTTTTTAATGCTACAAAAGAATCCATTACAATAGTAAATATAAAGCCTAAACACCCTAAAATATAAATTATTTTTCTCTGTTTTTTGTTAAATTCAATTTTACTTAAATAAAATCCCAACACAAAATAAGCAGAATATCCGAATGCTATGTTCAACTCCTTTATATTTTTTTCAATAATTTCAAGGCAATTCAAAATTGTACTATTCGTGCAAAAATCACGAATGATAGTTATCAATTCAGGGATACAACCAACAAAAATAAAAGACATAAATAAAAAATATCTCAATGTATACATATTTTCAACCACTTTTTTAAGGATTGGAATCATCATGTATAATCCAATAATCATAAAGATAAACCATAAATGATATGGGGCTGAAATAAAATTAATTAAGCGTCCTTGCTGTTCATCATACCTAAATAATGCATAAATTGCTGACCATACTACCAAAGACACTGCCATTCGGAAAATATATTTTGTATATATTACTTTTAAAGACAACTCCTTTTTTAAAAACAGTGCCCCACTAATCATTACAAAAACAGGAACACCCCATCTGACTATACTGTCATATAAATTAAATACTTGCCAATTATATCCATTAACATCACTTACGTACCAATTTTGAGCGGACATATGCAACATTATCACCGCCAACGTTGCCATAACTCTCAGATAATCAAAATATATAGTTCGCTTTTGTTTATCCATTCTGAAAATTATCTCCTCTATAATAAAAATCCATTATCTGATATCAATATTTTTTCTAAAATTAATGATATTATCTGTATAATCGGATACATCTCCCTTAAATACACTTGATGTTCCTGCATCAAAAATGCTTGCGCCTAATTTTCTTAATATTTTTCCATTTTTGGGCATACTTCACCGCTGTCTCGAAACGCCTTCCCTTATGTGGCTTCTGCTCGTCAAGCCAATTCCAGAACGTATCAAGTATCGGTTTTTCTTTTTCAAGACGATAGGCTTTTCTCTGCTCAAATGTGTGCTTCTTGTTCTGTGATCTGCGCTCATACTCAAAAAGCTTTGAACAGAACTGGACTCCCTATACTGCCAGATTGCTGTAATCATACTGCTTTCCTTTTGACACCGCATCAATGAAGTATCTTCTTGTATGAGCCCAGCAGGAGCAGCGCCTGATACTAGGGAGATTATTATAACCCTGATAACCATCCGTTTCCAGGTATCCGTCCGAAAAACAATCAAGGAAATCAACTGCATTGTATCTTGCCTTTGTTTCCGTGTAGTGGTAAAGGACGATAGGCGACAGTCCATCTTCACCTGAGCGGAACTGCCACATGAAAGAATCAGTTTCGAGATTTCATTCGGGCTCCTTCAGTACCTGTATTCGTGTCTCATCTGTCATCAGCTTAATCCCATTCCCATTATCATTCCAATGAACACTTTGCCTCTTTCAAAAATTTTGTACTCAATGTTTTTCATCTTTCCCAGTTTCTATTCATCGACATATTATAAAGGCTCCTTTATAAAAACTGTAGTCTTTTTTTTAGAAAATCCAAGATTTTGATAAAATACATGTGCATTTTTTCTAGAATTAGCACTTGTCAATTCAACTGTACTGCACCCCATATCCTTTGCAGTTGAAATCAACCTCTCTATCAAAGCTCGCCCTATACCGTGCTGTCTGTATTTTTCATCCACTGCAACATAAGAAATATATCCATATTTATATGTTCTAACATAATCCCTTTTAATCTCAAGAAACGCACAGCCAACAACCGTATTGTCTATTAGAGTGAGAAAAATCATTTTGTCATGACATAGATAATTATTTTCTAAATCTTCCTTACTAATCTTTGAATCATATGTATCTCTTAGCAACGTATACAATCCTACATACAAATCAGATGAATATTCTATAATATTCACACTATCATCTCCTCATCCTGAAACTTAATCTTGGAAAATGGTGAATGTTGCTCCCTTTTATCCTTTGGAGGCAATTCCATGTATTTACCATAAATATACTTTAGTACTTCATCATATTCCTTGGAACTATACAATAACCTACCCTCAAATAAATATTCTGCTCTATTTGTGAACCAGCTCTTCGGCATACTATATCTTGTCTTCAATGAATTCTTCTTATATAACGTCCCTGTAGCAGGAAATGACAGACATCTAACTCTATTTGGTGTTATATTTTTACTCTTAACAGCATATTTATTTAGTCGACTAAATACCCATTCTACTGGGATTTTTGCCAACACACTATACCACAGCTTCATGAATCCAGTCGATTGTACTCTTGCAACTTCTGACCATAATATTTTTCTGAGACAATACACTTTTCTATCCTGCACAATTTGGCCTAAAGTACTCAATGGAACATCATCCATTGGAAAAACATCCACAAAAATTCCTGTCTTGTTTTTCAAATGTTCCTGTCCTACTCTGACATATATAGTATTAGTTCTTCTAAGCTTGCCATATCCCCATCTGTACTCCGGATCGGTATCATGATCCTGAAAATAACATATTTCAGAATTCATTTCTGATGCATATTTCTTAAAAGTATCATAATCTTCTCTAAGCATACCTATATCAGCATCATCATCCCATGGAATATATCCCTTATGTCGAACTGCTCCAAGCAGACTTCCTCCAAATAACACATAATTAATATTATGTTTTCTACACACCTTATCAAATTCAACTAACATATCCAATTCTGTTAATTGCATTTTTCTAAATTGTTCTGGTGTTAACTCTTTTGCTTTACTCATGTCTATTAACTCAATTCCTTGTATTTTCTTTCGCTAAAACGTTCAATGACAGTTGCTATGGTCAAAGAGATGTCATCTTTTAAATAATATCCTCTCTTCTTATTTTCAACTGCCCTAGCAAAAGCAACAATTTCGTACCTAATCCCTTCACCATCTAGTTGATAAAAATACTTTTTGTTCTCATTTTGATTCTCATACCTGATTTCAAAGTATTCAGTTTTCCACCATGGCGCTGGCACGTAAATATATCCTTTTGTTCCCGTAATAATTAATTCTCCCTCTGACTTAGCCGCCTTTGCTACTTTTGCAGTTGCCACCATTTTATCATACTCAAACGATATCTTTGTAAAAGCATCAAAATTTGCTTTTTTATCAAACAGCTTTGTCACTATCTGCATATCATTATATTCTACTCCAGCCAACTGAAATATCGGCAACAACGCTGTTGGTCCCCAGGCACAAATGCTATTCTGTTCATTTTTCAAATCTGTTATTCCAGTTACTCTGTTGCTGGTACAAACAGAATCAATAGAAAGAATTTCTCCAATGTGTCCACTTTTTGCCAAAACTAAAAGCCTTGAATAGGCCGTGGAATACGCTGTTTTAATTCCATCTACAAGTATTAACGAATTATTCTCTGCATATTCTATAAGCTCCTTGCATTGAATTGTGCTCATCGCAATCGGCGACTCACATATTACATGCTTTCCCTTCTCTAACGCTCTTTTAACGTCACTGTAATGTTTTTCCGGAAGGGTTGCAATATAAACCGCATCAACTCCTAAATATTCTTCATCACACTCTTTATATTCCACTCCATTGACATATGAAACTTCTTTTATAAATTTATCACACAATCCCTTATTTCCAATTGTTCCTATAAAAATCTTACGTTTTTCTGCTCTGATTTCAGAACTTGAAACCCCTTCTGTGCGATCTAGATATACAACTTTACAATATTCATTTAAATAATCAAACTTTCCCTTCCAGTCTGAGCCTACCGTAAAAATGTCAACTCCATATCTTTGTATATCATCAATTTTCTGACCTTCGTATTCTTCTACTATTATCTCATCCGCTAATCCCGTTGCCCTGACAGCTTCAATCCTTTCCATCAGAGATTGTTGAACATTAATCTTCCCCCTAGTCTTATCAAAATCATCTGCAGTAACGCCAACAATCAGATAATCTCCAAGCTCTTTTGCTCTTTCAAGCAACCTGATATGTCCATAATGTAGCAAATCATATGTTCCATATGTAATCACTTTGGTCATAGAATATATCTCCTTTCGAGATTATAAAAGATTTCTCTTTTGTAAATCTTTAAAAGCATTAACTAGTGTAGTATTATCTTCATGTGTTAATGCCCCTATATGTCCAACTCTGAAAATAGTATCTTTCATTTCCCCACCATTAGGACAAATCCATATACCATATTCATCTTTAAGCTTTAGAAAAATATCATAAGCATTTGCTGTCGTCGGGTGTACAGATGTAACCCCATTGGCTGGACTTTCTGATACAAGTTCAAACGGCAAATCTTTAATCTTTGCCCTAAAATCTGCCGCCTGGGATGCAATCCTTGCAACTTCAGCATCAGCTCCTCCATGCTTTTTAATTTCTTTAAGTCTCTCATTAATTTGAAGCAAAATTCCAACAGCAGGAGTAAAAGGTGTCTGACCTCTTTCCTGATTCTTCAAGGCATCCTTCAAATCAAAATACATAGTCCTTACCTTAGACTTTTCAACCCTCTCAACTCCACGAGGCGCTAATACAATTACAGAAATGCCTGGAGGGCATGCCAAAACCTTCTGAGAACCTGTAATCATAACATCTGCACCACACTCATTCATATTGAAAGGATCCGCTAAAAAAGCAGAGACACAATCACAAACAAAAAACATATTATTTTTCTTACAGAATTCACCAATCATCATTGTATCATAAAGCACTGCTGTGGATGTTTCATCCACATTTACAAGTAAACCAGTGAAATTCTGATTGTCATATTCATAAAGCTTTTCTTTAGTAAGTTTTTTTCCATGCTCTAATTTTAAAGCCACATAAGGTATTTCATGTATTTCGCAAAGTTGAACAAAACGATGCCCAAAGCTGCCTCCGTCAATTACTAAAACCTTGTCCTTCTTAGTAAAACAATTCATAACAACAGCTTCCATAGATCCTGTACTTGAACATGTCATAAAAACTGCTTTTGATCCCTCCGGTGCTTTCGCATACTCTAACATAAATTTTTCATTTTCTAACATTGTAGATGAAAATTCCGTTGTTCTAAAATAGGGAACCTGCTCTGCCCCTATAGCTCTTACTTCTTCCGAAGACATTACTGGTCCTACTGTAAAATTTAACATTTCTATTTCTCCTTTTTACAATCCCATAAATTCAACAATTCGTTTACAGTTGTTCGTATCATGATATTTATAAAATATATTTCTCAATTTTTCTCGTTTTTCTTTATATTCATCTTTTTCAAGAACAACATCATTAATAAAATCTTGAAGGTCTTTAAAATTATATATTTCTTTACCGGCTATCAAAGGCTCAATATCATCAACAACAAAACCTAATTTATAATCATTTACATCTGATAAAACATATGCTAATGGCCTGTCTAACTGAATAAATTCATATGCTGCTCCCGAATAATCACTTATCATTGCATCACAGCAACTCATTAATCTATAATTATCTACTCTAATTTGTTTCACTTTATCACCTGTTAAAACTTTGATGTTTGACGTATCATATATTTTTAGGTCTTCTAAATTCTGCATAGGATGAATTTTAATAATTAATAAAACATTTGAATTATTAAGTAACTCATTTAAATTCTCATACTCTTTTATATCATTAATTAATGGAATACCTAAAGGCTGTTCCCTCTCAGAATCATTTCTATTATATCCTCCTCCCTTTCGAAATGTTGGCATCCATAAGACAACTTTTCGGAACTTATTATCTGTAATCTTTTTCAATTCATCATGGTTGTCTGACAACAGTACATCATGTGAAGGGAATCCCAAATATACTAATCTTTTATCATTTTCAGACATAGCAAGCTGATCTCTTTCTATATCTGAATAATCTTCACACATTCCCAAAATATAATCCACTGTGCTAGGAATTCTACCTATACCCTTAGTATTTTTTAAACCTCCCGCACCATGTCTAAAGAAAAACGATTTTTGCTCATCTCGCAACTTTGGAGTAATAAAATTATCTGCTGTAAATATTTTGGCTATATTAATGTAGTAATCTTTCATTATACTAGGTTTAAATATATAAAAATACCTAACATTATATGGTAATTTAAATTTTTTATTTACTTTATGTTTTAATAACCATATTATCTTATATTTTTCATTATAGCCTTTTTTTATTAAATAATCATAAAATGCTCCTCCATTTGCATCAAAATCATTATGGCTTTCTATTATTATTATATTTTTTAATTTTTTATTTTTTAGAAATAAATATAATATTTTCTGTATAACAATATCAATTTTATATTGATATATAACTAAAATAGTTCTTTTCAGTCCTTTATCTTTTATATAATTAACTATATTCATACTTTAGCCTTTCATTTTAATTATAATTTCAATTATTCGATTTTTTTTACAAAAACATAATAACATTATTAAAAAAATAAATCCATATCTAATCAGCATATCCTTATATGTCATAGTAATTAAAATCATAATAAACACCAAAAATACCGATATAATCAAAATCATTCTTATATCAAACACATATTTCATTTTATTATTTTTTATTATACCAGAATAAAAAATAAAATGCATAATAGCAAGACAGATATAACTAACCAACGTTGTATAACCCGCAGCACAAAACCCAAATAACTTAATAAAAATTGCATTTAATACCAAATTTAATACTGCACTAATAAAAGTAGCTATTGAAATTAATTTTGTCTTTTGATAGTAATATTCCACATTACTAAACATACTATATAAAAAAATAAAATAAACAGATAACGAAACTGGTGGAACAACATATACAGCTTCCATATATCGTTTTCCAGCAAATATAAGTATTACTTCTGGAGCAAACAACATAGTTACTAAACATAAAACAGCGATCAACAGACAAATTGGTGTTGTAACATTTATAATTTTTCTTCTCAATATATTACAATTTATTTTTGTATTTTCATATTCGTCAAGTTTTTTATAAATAACAGGTGTCAAGGAACTATTTACTGCACTAACAATTAAAATCATCATCGTCGAAATAGTATACGCAACACTATATAATGCTGCTTTATCATTTCCAACCATTTTTCCTATCATTACCCTGTCAGATTGACTTAACACGTAATTAGACAAATAATGCGGAATCAATGGTATATTAAAAGCCAGTGCATATTTCCAGTATTTTTTTGAATATATTTTTTTTCCATTAAGCATTAAAATAAAAAATAATATTCCGGCAAAAATAACTTTAGAAATTACATCGGTGTACACACGTGCTTCAACCTTATAATCCGTATTTATAACCGCAATAACACCACCGCCGAGACTTAATATTGTCATCGCAATTGATACTACAACATATTTTTTATATTTAAAATCAAATCTTTCTTTAGCAGCCCAAAACTCTAAAGCTGGCATAAACAATAATTCTAAAAACATTGCAAACATCAAAATTGGTGGCAATTCAAATAATGTGGTCCACAAATTTGGTTTAATTAAATATATTATACCAAAAAATAATGTTATTGTTGTAGTTAAACCTAATTGTGAAGATGTAAAGGCTTTTCTATCATTTCCAAATAATAACAATCCCTTTTGATATCCACTTAAAAATATATTCAATGACGTAAAAATAAAAATAATACTATACCATGATTGAAAAATAGTAAATGTTCCATACTGTTCTTCAGTCATAACCCTTGTGAAAATAGGAGTAGATAATAACGCTATTCCCTTATTTATCACATTACATATTGTATACCATATTGATGCTTTTACCGGTTCTGATATTTTATTATATTTATTCAATAATTTATTCATATACAATCTTACCAGTTAATGAAAACGTTCTTCCTTTTTCATTTTTAAATAATGTTCTTTGTCTCTAGTTTTAAACGGAATGGCCGGATGCCCTCCTGCTATTGAATATGCAGGTATATCCTTGCATACAACTGATCCAGCCTGTATAATGGCTCCCTCTCCTATTACACAGCCTCCCAAGATTATTACATTATTTCCCAGCCATACACAATCACCAATTTTAACATTCTTAGTTATATAAGAGTTGTCGTAAGGTATCTGCTCTCCTTCATAATTATGAAATGAAGTTATAATCTGGCACTCCGTCCCTGAATGAAAATAATTTCCAATCTCAACCTTTCCCTGTCCCAAAATCGACATTCCATTAAAACACACCCCATATCCAAGATACGTATTTGAATTAACAAACGATTTTCCGCCTACATATAATTTTTCACCACAAGCAGCAGCTTTCATTTTTATTCTTTTTTGATAATAAATCTTTGCCCATAAAGCTTTTCCTCTAGATATTATTCCCATATAGCATATCCTCCAACAATCCATCATATAATCCAAAATCTATTTTATAATTCGAATGAACAATTCTTTCTGATTCAGGTGGTAAACTCATATAGTCCCCATATAATGACTTCAAATATGCATCATATTGTTTTATTCCATAAAACTCAACTTCTTCGAACCTGAATAATTGCAAATCATCCAACCATGAATTCATAATTAAATCATTAGGATAATCACTAATAATACACTGGGTAGTTTTAGTATTATTATATTTATCCAATAACTTACTTCTGGATTGTTTTATCTGTTTAATGGAAAAGAATTTTGAAACGAATTTTACCATTTTATATGACAGCTTAGACTTATGTTTTTTCTCACCATAACCGCATTTTACCCATAATATATTTTTCATTAAATGATTTTTAAACAAAAAAAGCTTTCTTTTTAGTTTACAATCCGGAATATTGTCGTGAGGAAATAAATCCACAAATATACCATGTTGTATTTTTACATTTTTAGAAAAATCTTCAATTATTTCAGTTCCTTTAAGCTGCAACTTTGCAAAGTCAAAGGCATAATATTCTTCTGTTTCCGGTGTCTGTAGAAAAAATTTATCCTTATTTAAATCTTTATCACATGCCTTAATAAATTTTTCATAATCTTTTCTTTTAAAGCCAATATCAAAATCATCATCCCATGGAATAAATCCATTGTGCCGTACTGCACCAATCTGGGTTCCTCCATTAATAAAATATGGAATATCATTTTTTTTACATATTCTTGCAACCTCGCATGCTATAATCAAAATTGCTCTTTGAAGTTTTTTTTTCTCTTTATCGTTAATACTCATCTCTGCTTGCACCTCTGTTTTGAACTAATTTAGGTAAATATGCCACAATACATAAAATATAACTAAAATAGAAATATTCCATAACACTTTCAAAAGTCATTACTATAAGAATAATTGCAATAAATGTTGAAATCTGATAGCGTATTTTTTTACCTTTTAATTTATCTATTGTACTCATTGCTATATATAACATATAAATAAATGCCGCAAAAAGAATAATACCTCCGTCGTTTAAAATTTGTAAAATCTGATTATGCATATAATTCATGCCTTGTCCATCGCCAACCCAATAGCTCCAAAAAACCTTAATTAGAACCCCATTAGCTCCATATCCATATATCGGACTTTTAAAAAAACTTTCTATTGCTTTTGCCCATATAAAACCTCTTCCATTTAAAGAGAATCCTGCAATCTCAAGAGATGACTTTCCAGCACATATAATAAGGAAAAAAATAAAATTTAAAAGTAAATATAACGATAAATAAACTCGTCCTTCAAGTGCTATTGAACCATAAATTTTAAAGTTACCAAGTATTTTAAAAAGAAGCAATAAAATTATAGATATGTACGCTGCACTCGTAAAAGACATTAACATATTAATATATGATAAAATCATAAGAAGTACATATTTTTTTTTATTACCATTATATACCTCATATTCTATGTATGCCGTTAAAATTGCTAACATTCCGATCTGAACAGCTGTCTGAACATGTCCTATAAACAGTAGGTGATTAGATATTGGTCTAAAATATGTCGGCCAAAACAATGGACTAAAAATTGTACTATTCAATACAAAAATAATAATCAATATATTATTTGTATATTTTATTATTTGCAATGGATTTTTTTTTAAATAATATACACTAAATATACACAAAGCCGGAGTTGCAAACAATTTCTGTAATGCCCCGGAAAAACTTTGTCTAACTAAAAAAGTTATTATAATTATTATAGAAAAATATAAAATCATACTACCTACAAAACTATTAATTTTAATTTTTTTTAAAGTTAATAATTTTGCAATTGCAACTATATAAATTATGCCTACTGATAAATATAACCATGCTGTGAGAAATAATTTATAAAAACTAAAATATTCCAAAAAACCTCTCGGACACAGAAATGGAATCAATAGAAAAATCAATATAATATTCTTATATTTCAACCTATTTATCACACTAGCTCCTCCATCCTTTATTTATACCAATAAATAAATTTGTCAGAATTATTCTTACTTATTATTTTAGCTGGAACGCCACCAACAGTTACTCCCTTTTCTTCTACTGATTTAACTACTACTGCATTAGCCCCAATTACACATCCATCAGCAATTTTTACTTTTCCCATCACCTTGCATCCTGATGCTAAAAAAACATCATTTCCTATTATTGGAGCATCACTCCCCCCTGAGGCACCTATCGTAACACCCTCATGTATCCTGCAATTTTCTCCTATAACAGCACACTGATTTATATTAATGCAATTAAAATGAGCTATGCTAAGTCCTTTATCGCAAACATTTGGACCAATTGAAATTCCTAATTTAACACCTAATATATGCCATCTTAATTTATAAAATTGGAGAATAAGCTTCTTAGCTTTAGACTTTGAAGTATTCAACCAATATTCATACTTTCTAAGTGCAATCTCATATTTCCAAATTTCGTCAGTAAATGGTCTTGGGTATTTTCTTGTTATCCCAAGTTGTTGTTTGTCCTGCTTTAAATATTGCTTTAAATCTTTTTTGTTCCTTATCAATTTACATCATTCCTTTTAAAGTTTTTTCCAAATTATCTATAGTACAATTAATACTAAATTTTTCAGCGGTCAATAAACAATTATTTCTCATTTGTGTAATTAACTTTGGATCCAACTTTATAAATTTATACATACATTTATATAATTCATCATCATTTGTCTTAGAAGTAATGAAACCATTGTAGTCATTCTCTATAATCTCAGGTATTCCTCCTACATTATTAGCAACGCAAGGTACTCCATATGACATAGCCTCAACTATAGAAATCCCAAATACTTCCTGACAAGTAGATGGATATATAAATAAATCAGTCTTTCTTAAATAGTCACCAATATTTCTTTTTGCTCCTGTAAATTCTATAACTCCTGTTAAATCCAATTTTTGAACCAGCATTTCCAATTCATTTCTAAAAGAGCCGTCTCCAATTATCCAAACTTTAATGTTTGAATCGTCATTCAATAATTTTTTTAATGCGCATACAAATAAATCCAAACCTTTGATTTTTTCTACTCTGCCAATATAAGTAATACGGGTATAATTATTCTCTAATTTTATGCTATCAATAGATATCGCTGACACTTCGACTCCATTATAGATCACTTTCGTTTTTGTTACATCAATATTGAAATTATCTAAATATGATCTTCGTCCAGCTTCAGAAACAAATATTATCTTATCAGATATCTTCAGTGCCTCTTCTATATTCCATTTTGCTATTTTATTCTTAATCCATGATCCATAATTATAATTCAATTCCGGATCAAAGCATGAATGTATAGTCATAACAAATTTTTTATTTTTAAATCTTTTTTTTAATGCACAATAATAAATATGCAACGCTATGGTACAATGATGCGTAACTATTATATCAGCTTTTTCTGCTAATTCGCATAAGCTTTCCCATCTTTTTTTTGATATTTTTTTTGAAGAACATTCTGCAAAAGAGATTACATCAGCCCCTGATTTCTTCATTTCTTTATATATTTGTCCGTCTTCAAACATAAAGCAAAATGTATTGTCATATTTAGCATACTTAGCAATATTGCTACATAACTGTTCTATTCCGCCTATTCCACCTGCAGATAATAAATTTAAAACTTTCATTTTTCTTCCTATCAATCATTATTTTATCCAATTTGTCACTAGGATTTATAAATTTTCTCTAAAATTTTAGCATTATCGTATATATCAAAGCCATTTTTTCTAACCAAACTAATTGCTTTTTGAGAATTTTCCAATCTGTTTTCTTTTTCTAACATTTCCAAAATATCATTAGTCCAAATATAAGGTGCTTCCTCAAGCGATTCAAATCTAACCATATTCGTAATATTACAATCCTCTGTAATAGTATTAGATAATAATGAAGGCAGACCATTTATCTGCCATTCAATTGCCACAAGTGGCAGTCCTTCAAACAGCGATGGTAAAACCATTATATCCATTGCTTGCATATAATCATTTACGTTATCAACAGTTCCCACAAATATAACACTTTTTCTTATATCTGAAACGTTTTTCATGATTTCATCTTTTAAAGGCCCATCCCCAATCAAAAATAATTTTGCATTTGGCTTTCTATTAAGTACTTCTCTAAATATCTTTATTAAAAACTTATGATTCTTTTGTTCAAAAAATCCACCAACATGTCCGATTGCTATACAATCTGATATATCCAGCCTTTTTCTCATTTCATTTCTTTTTTCTAATGAAAATGAATATTTTTTTACATTTCTACCATTTTTTAATACTTTAAACTTTCGATTACCAAACAGCCACAGCCCAGCTTCATTGCCACATGCCAACGCATCAGTATATAATAAATTAAACAATGGTCTAAGCATTTTATCTGCCCTAACCTGATCGCATCTTGTATTGTGAGAATGAGCAATTCTTCTTTTACATCCTCCTAAAAATCCTGCTAATAATTCTATGCTCAAAGTAGCACTATTTCCATGTGCATGAATAACTTCTATATTATTTTTTCTTATAAAATGCGCCAAAGAAAAAAAATAAACAATCGGGCTTTTTCTCCTAGACGGTAGCTGAACAATTTCACATCCTAATTCTTCTATTTTTTTTTCAATTTTGGATTCTGACATAATTGTTGAGACAACATAGATTTTTAAATCTTCTCTGTTCATAGCTTCTAAGTAAGATGTTATTACGCTAGTAATCCCATCATATATCAATCCAACAGTACTAACTATAATTATTTTCTTCATTACATCTCTTCTACAATTTTCTCTAATTCTTCACAAAATTTTGCATTATTACTATTCATACCATGTTGCATACTTGTAACTATTTCATCATAATTAGTTATATACTCCTCCAGTTTTCGAATATCTTCTACAACAATAATTGTTCCCATTCTCTCAGCCACATTTCTTGCAAACTCAAGCTGATGATCATTAACATGTTCATCAAACTGATGTTGCCTTGGCACCACTATAGGTGTCTTTCCCATTTGAAGCGGCATAATGAAGCTAGCTGGTCCGCCATGAGTTATAACTATATGTGCTTCTTCTATATTATTAACCATTTGTTGATAAGGTATCAATTTACTCCATTGACAATATTTAGGTTCATAAGTACTGAATCCCGTCTGTATTAAAACATCTTCTTTTATAATTTCGTTTTTTTTCAGATCATCAATAGCTTTAACCAGTCTATTAAATGGTTGCTCATGTGTTCCTACTGTTACAAATATCATAATTTACCTTTCTAAAAAATACTTCCCAAATTTATTGCTTTGGGATATACTTTCTTCTGTTCTTCCCACTGCACTATAAACTTATCAACTATTGGATACACCATCTTCCCTGTCATTGTTGGCTTATCAATACGATCAAAGACCTCAATATAAATCAGCTTCGCTCCTCGCAACTTACCTAAATAAAAGAATGGTACTGCAACAGCTGCACCTGATGATATTATAATGTCCGGATTTTCCTTGCGTAAAACTCGCCATGCAATTATTGTATTCTTAATCAAAGCTTTAATACTTCGATTAGTTGGATAAAAACAAGGATACATTTTTTCTCCTTCTAAAAGACTTCTTGCATCTTCTTTATCGAACGTAACCCAAAAACGATTCTTGTCTTTCCAAAATGGCTTTAGCATATATAAGTGAGATAAGTGTCCCCCCGACGAGCCCACCAAGCATATTTTAACATCCTTCATTTATATTACCTCAACATTCCCAATTACATCTATATGATAATTTTTTCTTTCTAAAACATCTTTAACAATATCTACAACACTATCATTATACGGATGTGTCAATAAAACCACCTTATAATTTTCGACTTTATTTTTCATAAATTCAACATCATTCATTTCACCATCAAGAATTTTGACGTGAACATTCTTATCTGCAACTTTCTTTATAGCATCAATAAAGAGTTTTCCTAATTTGTCATCAACTTTTCCCGAAAAAATCAAAACATTACCGGCTTCGACATTTAACATAATTTTTGCTGCTATAAGTTCAATGCTATCCGTTTTATTAATTTTTCGAATCTTATCAGCCAGATTCCTAAATATTCCACCTTTTGTTTTTGTTATAACCTTCCCATAATTTATTATATTTAATTCCTCCCATATTGCATCATTTGAGATTAATTTTCCTTTTATTGCATATATAATAATTATTATTGCAATTGAACAAATTATAGCCAATATCATGCCTGCTAAAATGTATTTAATAGAAAATTTTACACTTACCTCTTGTTGTTTTTCATCAGTATCACTCTTAATTGCATTTTTCTGACTATCTGTAAATGAGCCATATAATGAGTCTAATTCCGTCTTCACTGTATTCAAATTTGTCATAACGGATTGCTGACGACTTTCCACTTCTGTACTATAAATATTAGATTTCACCTCATTTGTCTTTGTCAGGTTAAAATTATATGTGTCCTGAAGCTTTGCGGCAAACTCCTCTATCCCACTCTCAGCATTTTGTTTCATTTCTACAATTTCAGATGTCTCTGCGGCCCATATAGTTACAGTAAATACATTCACCTCATTCTCAGTAATAACATACTTTTTGGTAATAGAATTATCACAGCTTATCAAATCATTATCTATAGCTTCAATTCCACCGCCATTTATCCAGTCTTTAAACACTTTTACAATTCCATTTACATCAGCTGTAGAATCAATACCGTCTACCCTATATGTTATAATTTCCTGAACTGTATTATAAGGATTCAATTTCATAAAATCTGATTTATCCACATACTCTTCCATATTTTCATAAGCACTTTGCTTGCTAAGATATGTCTCAACCTGCTGTTTCTCCTCATCTGTAAGTTCCGTTACTATATTTGTATTCTTTAAATCCCTAACATATTTATATGTCGGAAAGATTACAGCACATAATGCAGCAACTAAAATAATTATTGCAAGTTTCTGCACTATCTCTGCAAATAAATCTCTTAAATTTATGGTTCTCTCTTCTAATATCGAATTCATCTTTAATCCTCTCATATGCACAAATTATAGTACAGTATACCTCATATCCAGCAAATATTCAATATAAAACATTATATGCTTCAATTGCTACTTCGAACCTTTTTTACCTAACACCACCTGAATAGTTTTAAACAGTATCCTAATGTCCATTCCAATTGACCAGTTCTCTATATACTCAGTATCCAGCCTTACCACTTCCTCAAAATCAGTTATATCACTTCGTCCACTGACCTGCCACATTCCTGTAAGCCCCGGTTTCATACTAAGTCGTATCTTATGATGCAGGTCATACTGTTCATATTCGTTTACTGTTGGAGGACGAGTTCCTATAAGACTCATATCTCCTTTTAGTATATTCCAAAACTGTGGCAGTTCGTCAATGCTTGTCTCTCTGATAAAATTGCCAATTCCTTTTCCGGGTCCTTTCTCTGATCCTATGATCCTCGGATCATTTTCCATCTTGAACATGAGTCCCTGCATTTCATTTTTTTTCATAAGATCTTTTTTACGTTCTTCTGCATCCATATACATAGAGCGGAATTTGTATATATAAAATACTCTTCCGTTTTTTCCAACACGCTTTTGTTTAAAAAACACAGGGCCTGGAGATGCAATTTTGATAGCTGGCGCAACAAAAATAAACGCTATAGCAGTAATCATAAGTCCTACTATCGCACCAATTATATCTGTAATTCTCTTTATAGACAGTTGCCAACCTGTTGCCGTATTTATTGATGCGGTTATCGCATCTGCCTCTCCCATTTTCTCAATAAAAGCGTTAGGGAGATTATCTGGAAGATATCCCATGCCTATGTGTACAACAATTCCCATCTGCAAGAATATATCAGAGAGTTCTGTCAACTGCTCCTTGCTATTGCACACATCGATAAACACATCATCCACAACATTTTGCCTAACGTATTCCAGTAAGCTATTTTTTCCATAGATAATAGAAATATCCGTTTCTATAATATTATCCTTTGCATCAGCCAATTCGCGTTCTATATAAATTGCACTTATCTTATAATCTCTATAATCTTTATGTCGTAATTTTGCTGTCAGCTCAACAATTCTGTCTTCTGTAGTAATCAGGAGCATACTTGACTGATTCTTTTCTGCCATAACTCTTCTACGAATAACTTTTTTCCATGCACACCTGCTAAAAAAACACAAAACAATAGCGCATCCCCAACTTACAAGAAATACTGTTCTTGAAAGCAGATAAGCTTCCTGCGTCATATATTCATATATAAGAAGTAATACCTGAACTATTGTAATATGCTTTGCTGTAGCAATAATCTCCTGCCACTTATTACGCTGTATAATGCCTTTATAATTATTAGTAAAAAATAATACCGCTATATCAATAACTCCAAGTACAATGCATAATCTCATATACATTCGTGGAAAATAATATTCATGCCCTACATGTCTAAGTACATACGCAAGCATAAATGCAATTTCCATACATATAATATCTAATAACTCAAAATCCAAATGTTTAAGCCATTCAGAGTTTTTTTTTCGATACATAAGCACCTCCAAAATTCAATATACCCTATTATTTTATCACACATTTTCTAATTTTAAAAGAATAATATTAATGAGCCTGAATTATCCTGAATTATATATATTAAAACAAAAATCTCGTGGTTCTTATTAATCCACGAGATTTCTATTAAATTAAATGCAGTCAAACATATGTGCTCTGTTTATATCCGATGCAGCCACATAGCCTCTCAGCAATTCAAAACCTTTTTGCTTTGAATATGCATATACAGCCGGTAATTTTCTTGACAGGAACAATACCGGAGCTTCCGTTACCGAATATGCTCCACAATGGCCAAATTCTATAATATTATCAATTTCCAGTCTTGGTAAGACAACTTCACGCACCATGACATCTGCAACTGTACATAAACTTCCACACAAAGTATAGTCCTCACAATCATTTGCTTTCTGCATATTTTTATTAATAATATCGTTCATACATTCATATCCGACCATACCAAGTACTCTACATACATCAGATGATTTTTCAAGTTCCCATTCAATACCATCAAACACCTTAATCGGCGGCACCTGCATTGCCATCCTCTGCCCAAAGTAATTCAGATGGTGGATTCCTCCATCCAGAATCGCATAATTGGCATCACCTGTCGATTTTAAGTCCTTTACCTGTGTGTAGTATTTACCGCATGAGGCTGCGAGGAATCGTCCCATCTCAATGCCAAGCGGATATTCCACAGCAAATTCTCTAAGCACCTCTGCTGCCTCATCAAGTGATTGTTTTTCCTTTTCCTGCCAGTCTTCCTCGAAATATTCCACGCAAAGTCCCGGGCCATACTCTACAAGCTGTGGCTCAAAGCCGTATTTTTCTTTTAATCCGGTCAGTGCAGACTTTATTTTTTCCAAGTCCTTATTTATTTTGCGCAGGCTCTTCTGTGTGCCGGAATAGTAGTGGATGCCCATTACCGCAATACCCTTAAACTCATCCGGATGCGAAATGATATATTCAATATCCTCAAGCGACATGCCAAACTGGTTGCCACTTGTCAGGCGCAGTATGACCTGTGCCTTCTTTTCGACCAATCCGGCTTCCTGCGCGCCTTCAGACATACATTCAAGCATCACCTCTGATATAAGCGTCGCATGTCTTATGCTTTCACAGGTCAGTATGCCGGCGCCATACGAAACGGCTCGCTCTATATCGCATTTTTCCTTCATCACGCCTGAATAGATGATGCACTCCGGCTTCACGCCAAGTGATATACATATCTCAAGCTCTCCCGGGCTGCACACCTCCACATGGTCTAAGCCCGCCGGCAGCCTGTGAAGCAGAAACGGATTTGCCTTTATCGAAAAACAAAGTGGTATCCTACGTCCTCCTTTACAATCAAGAGCAGCCCTTATCATGGCTGCTCTCTTTGCAAACTCGTCCGTATCAAATACATAGTACGGTGTCTGTCTCATATGCTTTATTCCTCCACAAGCTCTTTCACAAGCTTCTCGATTGCATCAACTGAGTTAAAATTCTCAGGAACCAGATCCTTTGGTCTGATTGTGATGTCAAACTCATCAGTCAGCTCCGATACGAGTGAAACTATATCAAATGACTCAAGAATTTTGTCATCGATGAGCTTTGTTTCCTTCTCAAAATCCACATCTGGTCTTAATTCCTCTAAAATCTCTAAAATTGTGTCTCTCATTTTACATTTCCTCCAGTTTTTTCATATCATATTTTCCGTTTGGAAGCTTAGGAAGCAGCTCCAGTTTCTTGATTTTCCTTGGCACCATAAAGCCCGGGAGCTCGTCCCTCAGTGCCAGCGCAAGGCTTCTCCTGTCACAGTCACCTGTGTAGAAAAGTATCAGCACCTCTTTTGCTTTATTATATATAACGCAGCTTTCTGCGACTCCATCGACCACATTGGCGGCATGCTCCACCTCATCAAGCTCCACACGGTGTCCCATGTGCTTTATCTGGCGGTCCATACGTCCACAGAAATGAAGTATGCCGGCTTCATCGAGCCTTCCGTAATCCCCAGTGCGGTACATCCGCTCAGGATAAGCCTTGTTGAGTGGATTGAGTGTAAATGCAGCAGCTGTCCTCCCCGGATCATTATAATAACCCAACGCCAGGATTGGTCCACATACGCATATCTCGCCCTGTTCTCCGACAGCCGGCTCATTTCCATGCTCATCTATCAGGAAAACCCTGTAATTGTCATAGGCTTTTCCTATAGGAAGCACCTCGTCATCTTCCACTGTATGATCCACGCTATAGTATGTGCATGATGCTGTGGTCTCCGTCGGCCCATACTGGTTCACAAAATGTGCTTCCGGCAGATTTTCCTGCCATTTTCTGAGCACCCTGCATGGCATTACTGAGCCTGAGAAGCAGATTTTTCTGAGACTCTTAAGCCCTACTTCCTCAAATGCCCCAAGCGATGTGAGGATGGTAAATGCCGAAACACTCCAGCCGACACTGCTGACCTTCTTATCATTCATGTAATCAAACAGGGCATTTGGCTCCATAAAATACTCTTTTGGAATAATCGCTGTGCTGCAGCCGGTCTTTAGCGGCAGATAAATGTCCCTGATTGCCGCAATATAGTCAAGCGGCGACTGATTGCCCAGCACATCACTTTCCTCTATATGCATCACATCACAGTAAGCATTGATGTATGTCATAAGTGACAGATGTGATGTCATGACTCCCTTTGGATTGCCGGTGGAGCCTGACGTGTAGATAATATACAATGGGTCTGTCATGGACATCTGCCTGCGGACTGTTGCGAGCATATCGTTCTCACTATCCGTCACAGCGTCTCCTGCTGATTCACTGATTTTACAATTACTATCAGCGCACGCCACCTGCTCGAAGCTCGATATATCCTCAGCAATAAATATCTGCGGTCTATCGAAGCCTTCTGCCTTTGCCAGCTCATCCACTATGCTCTCCACATGCTCCAGGCTTTCCCTGTCAGCCACAATAGCCCTTGGACACAGATTTTCAAGAATTTTTTCAATTCTCTTGTCAGGAAGCGATGCATCAATCGGTGCATACGGTCTGCCTGCATATACCACACCCAGGAAGTATGCCGGTGTCACCATTTTTCTTCCGGCAAATACTGCAACAGGGGTTCTGTCCACTCCAAGCTGTTCTATCAGATATGCTCCTGTATTTCTTGCTATATCATACACCTGCGCAAACGTAATGCTGCATTCAGTATCCGAAAATGCAGGCTTGTCAGGGTATTTTGCCACTGTGGTCTCAAGCCACTCAAGTACGTTTTTCATCTTAGTCCTCTTTCATGCAATAATAAACGTTGCCGAAAAAATTATAGCACATAACATCCGAAAAAAATGTCATATGCTATCGAATTAAGAATTCTTAAGAAAGCCTTAATATTTCTCTGTAGGTTTTTCTATATTTGATTCTCCTATTAAATATATCGGTCTGTCCTTTGCCTCGAGATAAAGCTTCGACAGATATAATCCCAAAATGCCTATGCTAAGCAGTTGTATCCCACCTATAAAAAGTATGATAACAACGGTCGAAGCCCAGCCTGCTACCGGATCTCCGAATACAAGTCTCCTGATAATGATAAAGAGCATTGCAATTATTGCGACAATAAAGCTGAACACTCCGGCTATTGAAGCCATGTATAGCGGAGCATTTGAAAATGCTACTATTCCATCTAAACTATAGAGAAACAACTGCCAAAATGACCACTTTGTCTCACCTGCCACCCTGTTTACATTTTCAAACTCAAGCCACTTCACCTTAAAGCCTACCCAGCCAAACAATCCCTTTGAAAACCTGTTGTATTCCTTAAGCGAAAGCAGTGCATCCACGTATTTCCTGTTCATCAGCCTGTAGTCACGTGCCCCATCAACCATATTTGCCTTTGATATTCTGCTCATGAGCCTGTAAAATTTTCTTGCAAAAAAAGATCTGATTGGTGGTTCGCCCTTTCTTGTCACCCGCCTCGTGCCTACTGCATCATAGCCCTCTTTAGTAAGGACCTGATACATCTTCGGAAGCATTTCCGGTGGATCCTGAAGATCTGCATCCATTATCGCAACATATTCTCCGGAGGCATGCTGCAACCCTGCATACATAGCTGCTTCCTTGCCAAAATTACGTGAAAATGATATGTATTTCACACCGGAATCATTTGCAGCGAGCTCCTTTGCGATATCGAGCGTCCCATCTGATGAGCCATCATCCACTATAATCAGCTCATAGGACAATCCCGCTGTCTCACTCTCTTGACTCATCTGATCAAACACCTGAGTTATTTTATTATAAAAAAGAGGCAGAGCCTCTTTCTCATTAAAACAGGGAACTATTATACTCATTTTATCCATTCTTATATCCACTTTATTTAACTTATTCCTATTATTATTTATATATTTCATGACATTATACACTTTACAAAGCTTTTTGTTACATTATATTAACTACACATTTTATATGAACAAGTTTTATTCCACCTGTATATTATGACACTCCATATAATATCTCTTCTCATTAGCCTCACCAATAGAGAATGTCTTTCTTGGAAGCACTCCACCTGCATTTATTGCAGGGAAGAGTGTGCTCTTATCAATTGACTGAAGGAAAATTCCACATCCATTTGTCTCTTTGACCAATCTATGAAGCGCATCATCACCATGGATATAATCAATCTCTGTATCCTCATGCGACTTAATATACTTATCAAGTATTCCCTGAAGTATCTCAACAGGGAGACGATCACCCCTGTTTATGATATTGATTGCATATGTACAAACCCGTGCTTCATATCCTGAAGCATTCTCATCAATACTATCGCTTGATTCAACATATTCAAATATTATTTCATTCCCCTCTGCACACTCAAGTTCTTGTTCTTTAAGCTGTTCATTAAAAAATGCTAGCATATCTTCCACATTTACCTTTGTAAGAAGTCTGTGAATAGGCTTAAACTCCAGTGCTTTACTATGTAAGTTACAGATTTCCACAAGAGCGTATCTTGCCGGATGAGTTTTCAACTGTTCATCTGTGAATTTTTGAGATTTCCTGATATTTTCCCAACAAGTCTTCGCTGTGGCAAGAGAATGGTTTCCATCACCTACCGCAAAAAGGAAGCCTCCACTTTGCTCCTGTTTTTTGGCAAATGCATCCGTCACCTGCTTTGCTGCCTCACCCTCAATAGCATAGCCGCGGATATGTCCGCCTCCCTGCATAAGGTCTGTATCATAAAGCTTACGGAAACTGTCCTTTAAAGAATATACATATTCGATTATTCCATGTTCTACGTTTCCGATATTGTAAATGTCAGTTAATTTTCCATCATCAGATACATCATCTGCCTTGTCAACAGGATCATCCACCAAAAGCATTACATGTGGAAGTTCAATTGCAGCATGCTCTCTTATCTTTACTCTTGGTGGGATACGTGAAATAACTGTCCCCTCTGTTGCTCTTATAAGTGTAGGATTCTTGGGATCAAAATCATAATCCTCTAAATCCACAAGTCCTACTATTCCAATACGGACTCCTGACTCTGTGGTGCGCTCCACAAGTACATATCCATCTGTAACTACCTGTTGTATAATACCATCTGATAAGTATTTCTCCATTGTAGAATTAATACAAGCGATACGCTCTGAGTCTGACATTGATGCATACACAGTTGCATGATCATCCGCACAACTGCTATTTTCACATGCACAGTTCTTGTCATTCTTCTTATTACCCAGATATATCTCCGGAAATACCACATTGAGTGTCGATGGTGCATCGCCCACAAACTCTTCCACGGTCTTCCAGTAATCAGCCTGACTTGTATACTGATCGCAAGCTATAACTGACCATTTTTCCATATCTATGCCATCTTTTGGCAATAAAATATTTGCCGGGTTAAAACAATTTGACATGACTTTATTCTCCTTTAACTTTGTATTCCTATATTTTACAACTCTTAAATAGTTAATACGATAAAATTATAACACTTTTCATAGATTTTGTTGACATCATTTCTTATATATCATACAATTTTTATAACAATATTTGAAAGGGGATACAAATGAGAAAACAAGTTTACTTATTCGAACTGGATTCTGTTCGAAATTCCAAAGCAGAAATTGAGCGTGCTCAGAAGGCACTTTTCGAGGAAATTATTCTCAATGGTAACTCTGTTGTACTATCTTTTAATCAATTATCTGATTCTCGTGGCTTTCTTCGCTCATTAGCAAACACAGACACATCCGAACAAATAATTCACATGTTTGAATTAGGGCATTTAAAAGTTGCACAGTATTACAAACACGATAATACTCTTGTGCGCACTGCATCACAGTATTTTCAGCAGGCTCTATCTACGCCTGATTCATTTCATTTTTCTACTTTCGAAGGTTTAAATCTTACCCATGATGATATTCACGATATACATCAGGCCATAACCTTCTGCGACCTCCCGCTTCTACAACAAAAAGCACATAATGATACCTGGAATTATGTTATAAACGTCGTTACAATGGTAATTGCCATGAGCCAGTCCCAATTTTCTACTGCTGAGTCCATAAAATCACACATTTCTTTACACGAATTAATAACGCTCTTTTTAAATAGCCGTGACAGACTTTTGTCTTCTTTACAATCTCAGCCTAAACAAGCTGCTTCCACGGACAAACTGATATCCGCTATTTCCAACAATAGTGTCCATGGACTACTTAGCAATATTAATGGAACTCTCCCGCCTAAGAGCAACTGTCGATCTGTCTGGAAAAATCACATTTATGAATATCTCGCAAAGGATACCTCATATACAGATACATGCCATATCGCCGATCTGATTATCGACCTATTATACAATTATGTTGTTGAATCAGGAATAAAAAATGTGTGTAAACACTATGATGGCGAAGCAGGAATTTCAGGTTCTTTCTGGAACGACTTTGCTTCACGCCTAATAATGTACTGGAAAGATTCACAGAATATCAATAATTCATCCTGCAAAGTACACTATTATCAAGATGAAAATCCCGATTTAGATAACTGGATTTTAAGCTCAGTACAGCTTGCCCCATGGGATACTGCTGATCGCATAATTGAAAAATTGACACCATTCCACAATCCGCTGAAACATACGAACAAAATCATTTAGAACAAATAAAATCACAAAAGATTTATTTAAACAAACGTTTCCGCAAAATCATCGGTACAATCGGTGCCAGTATATTTTTATTTGTTTTTGTTAACACGATACTGGGTTGGATACAGGGTGCTGTAGAGCCGGACTTCCATAATATACTTATATTAACAATACTTTTTGCATTCATATCAACAATTGCATTCAGTATCATTGGATCACTCATTTCCAATAAAATACATCTCGCTGACCTGCTTGACAGCCTTAACCTATTCAAGGCAACTATTAAAGATATCCGTGTTACCCAAAAACAGCCTCGTGGCATTTCATATTATCGTAAATCCGCTGACAATGAAAATAATGAATAAGCAGCAAGGGTGAATCCATCATCGATTCGCCCTCTTTTTATCCAATCATCCAATTCTCTCCCAGACAATAAAATCGTCTTTTGAATCTCCTCATATCCTATCTTTTCCTCGTAAGATGAAATTTCGCAATATACTACAGAAATCTTTCCTGATGTAATTCCACTATCGGCGGTGATGTTTCCTATTACCTTAATTCTTGCATCATCAGTGAAAGTTGCTCCAACTTCTTCCGAAAGCTCCTTAACAGCATTCTCTTCGGCTGACAGTCCATCTTCTCCAAACCCACGTGGAAAACCATACTGTATTTTACGTATAGCATGTCTATACTGTTTGATAAGTATAAACTTACCATCATATACAGGAATGGTAACAACCGGTACTCCTGTTGATGTACCGATCAATCTGTCGTAAGAAAACAAATCTCCATTTTTATTTTTAACCAAATCAACAAGCATTGTATTCCATGGACTTTTATAAACCACCCCAAGTTTCCGTCCTGAATCAGCAACATACTCATTTACAGTATCCGGATCAGTAATGATGGTAAGATCCTCCGATTGAATAAACAGATCCGGTCTTTTGTTTGTTAATTCAATATATAATTTCCATTCATTTGAATCTGTGTATTTCATAAACTCTATCCTACTAAATGTATACTCTCAAACTTTAAATAATTCTACATCATATTGTTTTTATAATAACATGAAAATTCAAGAAAATCATTGTATCATTTGCTCCACTATTTGTAAATATTTATTCCTTGTTTGAATTTCATTTTAGGTATAAAATATTATATTTCAAAAATCTTGACATTTTATTTTTCTCATGGTAAGATTTGTTTCAATAGAAATGGTCGTTGTTGAGATGACTAGCAAGAAACTCTCTTACCAGTTAATGGAAGGGAGTTTTTTTCTTTATATGGATATACCAGCATCATTCGATAAGCCTTTCAAAATATACGATGAAATGCTTCGTATTTTGGAAGATAGAAATATTATAATAAAAAACAAAGAGTTAGCTCGTTGTGCATTAGAGAATTTTTCTTATTATGGTTTAATAAATGGATACAAAGACACTCTTCTTCAGATTGAAGGAAGTGATAATTTTTTAGACGGAACAACCTTTGAGGAGCTTTATACATTACATATTATTGATACATCCTTGAACAGCATACTATTACGATATATTTTATTTTTAGAACGAGCATTAAAATCCAGAATATCTTATTTAGTTTCTGAAAACTATGGTGTATATACAAATTGGAATGATTTTTCATGTAATAATGAACATGATTATTTGTATAAGAATAATTATACAAACTCAAACGGAAATAGAACTTTTAGCATTATTTCATTACCACAATTGCCAGATAATAGCATTATTCAGCTGATGTCTGATAGTCAAGTGCGAAATGACGCCTCTCAAAGTTGTAGGTATGAACATACTGTCCTATGGTAGTTCCGGCTTTCTTGATATTATTATATTGTGTTGTAAGTAGGGTTGATATCATGTATATGTGGCCCAACATGTATAACAGCTTTCGCTGGTCATCCATAGAAAACTCAAATCTGCAAACATGTCAATAAATGCTTTCACAGCTATCCGTGAAGTTCACTCTTTAATAAGTCCAACCTGCCAAAGGTAAGTTGTTTTCATGATTGGAGTATACTTATATGATCCTTTCAGTTCCAACGCTGGGAACAAAAGCAGTCATCCGTGCTTTCTCGGCGAAGGGATCTCCCTCTAATTCTTTTATACCAGAATATTTTATAAGCATCTTACTCTTATATATTTTTCTCATTATCTTTTAAAAGGATAAATATTTCTTTAGGCATATTTGTTATATAACATACAAAACGCAAAAATGTTTTTGCACTTTGCTTCAAAGCCTCCACATTTTTAAATAATATATTTAGTTCACTTATATCATATTCCCTATATTCCAGATCGTATTGAAACAGTGTAAAGTCCAAAAAACGTAAAATGTCAAAATAACTTAATGGTTGTTCCATAATACGAAATATCATATTTATGAAAGCCTCTGTATACTCGGGTTGGTTTAATTTTATTTCTGGTAAATCAACTACGCTATTTTCTTCCCCACAATATCTATACAATGTTTTTCTAGCAATATTATTAGTTACCTTTAAAATATCATCTATTTTTGCTTTCGAATTACTTCCATATATTAATCCCAAAATAATAATATTAATCTTATCTTCTTTATCAAAGTATTGAACTTGTCTACATATCTGTAGCATAGGGTACATCAACATACTACTTAATTGATATACTCCCCATCTAATAGCCTTATTTTCTTTCGAAGTCAATGGTAATTCAACTAGTACAGCCAGATCGCGCAATGCTGTAATTGTTTTTTTACATTTTGTAAAATTATCATCTAATGCCCAATAATGTGTATTTATAAACTTAAAAATGCGTCTATAGATTGAATTATCAGGCGTAGAAATATTTTTAAAAACATTTATATTCTCATTCTGAATCTGAGGATTCCATGATCCTCTCCAATCATTACTATTTATTCCATATCTCGTTTCCATATCCTTTATGATATTTAAATCTACAATTTGGATGCTCTTCTTATTCGCAAAAATCTTTGTACTCAATTTAGTACCCTTTTTCACAAACAAAATATCATCTACTTCTATCATTTCTTTTATACCGGTTAACCATGCAACTCTATTTATCTCTTGAGCTGCGCCTGATTTACAATCAGCCCAAATAGTTTTTGTTGAAAAATCATAATGCACATAAATTCCATAAACATCTAAATCAGTTACTGTATCATAAGGTTCATCTGCACTAGTCTGAATTATAATATTTGTTTTTGGAAAATATCCCATAAAAAAGAATAGTCTTTTTATTTGAAATTCCAATAACTCGCCTTTATTAATATTCTTAAATATAGTATTCTCTGAAGATCTAGTATTCTTCGAATTTTTGTTGTTAACACTTTTAATTTGTTTTTCATTGTCTAGATCACTTTTTTTCTTTCTAGCCATTAATATTCCTCCATTTTACTAATAATTTTCATCTCGTAATATTCGTTGAATATATTCATCCGCTTCTTTTGACGATTCTGGAACATCCCCCATTCGTACCCGTTGCTCCTCTGATGAACAATAATTAGAGGACTTTACTATTTGATTATAATTATCAATATTTAAATCATTTTCCTCCATAATACCATTAATAAATTTTAGGGCAGCTTTGGCAACATCAACTTTAACAAGTTCTAAATAGTATCCTGTTGCATTATAGTATCCATTATACCCCCATTTCTTTTTACTCTTATGCGTTACTTTAGCAATTCCCTTTTTTTCTAACATTATATAATCAGTACTATTTGCATCATGTGGTCCAACTTCTCCATTTCTTATCCATGCGCTCAAAAATTTTTGTGCACTATATATCGTAGAATATTGCGTATAATTTTCACCAAATCTAATGGACGCAAGCAATAATCTCACATCATCAAATATATCATCTGGAGCTGTTAGCCAGTCTGCACTTTGAGTAAACTCAAACTCCCTACTCACTTCTCTATTTGTTACTATTTTAATAGGATTTATCATTCCTATCTTTTTAGCTAGATTAAAAATCTCTTTATCTGCAATTGTCAAATTTTCATACGGAATACCTTGATAATTTTGTATTTCTTCAATCGTAGCCCCTAAACTCTCTTTCTGTATCTTTCCCAACTCACTAACAGCAAGTGCGATTCGTTGGTTATCGCTTCCCCAAATATATTCATTACTAATAATCGGATCATTCTTTTTATTAACTTTTCTTATTAATTTAAACTGATCTGCAACATCTAATGATATATTAATATCATCTTCCCTAAATCCCTTTTGTATCAATTTTTCCGTTATTTCAGTTTGCGTATATGGTACTTTTTTTGTTTCTTCCAATGTATCTACCGTTATAATCTCTTTATCCGATGGATGCAGATCTTCAAAAACTTTTCCTGTTATTTCTAATGTACTCTGTGTATCAAAAACATACTCCTCAATTCCAATAAGACTTCCTGTACTATCTCTATGTACTTCAATTTTTTGATCAGAACTTTCCTCTAACTGTGGCAGGATAACCTTATGCAATTCAATAGGTTTAATTCCGACTTGACTAGCCATTTTTTCTATTTTTTCTGGATTATTTAACATTTTATTTCCTCTTATTGCCCCTAAAAAAAGCCCAGTCTTTCCAGCTACATTTAAGCAATCAAAAATATCAGCATTATCGCTATAATCTACAAATTCTTTCAAATGTTTACGAGCAGCAACAGCCCAAAAACCATTAATTTTTCTATCCATCATATATTTCTCCCTTACACTTACTATATCGGTACTATTATACTACAACATTATCACATATTAGCTTATAAAGCGTTTGACAAATTTATTGTTTTTTGTTGGTATCTGTTGAATTTTATCACTTAGAATAGTAAAATAATTTTTATCTGGAGGTCAAATTTATATGGAATACCAACACCAATTAACGGTTTTACTTATTGAAGATGATAAATTTGCATGTGAAGAAATTCATGACTATATAGACCAATTTGATGACATATGTCTTGTAAACATAACAGATGATGCCAATGAAGCTTTGGATATGGTAAAGTATTATGTTCCTGACGCAATTATTTTGGATTTAGAACTCCACGAAGGTGGGGGAAATGGATTGCTGTTTCTATCAAAAATACATGATATAGCGTTGGATAAGCTACCTTATATTCTTATCACTACGCAGAACACGAGTAACGTAACTCTTGATGCAGCACGTCAATTAGGCGCAGATTTTATTCTTACTAAGTATGAGAAAGACTATTCCTTTCAAAAGCCGGTCGAGTTATTACGTCTGATGAAGAATGCCATACAGAGACATTCCTCACCAAACACTCCTTTTATAATTACTCCTGCTGAAAAGAATCGTCGACTTACCACCCATATTCATCATGAATTGGATACTATAGGTATCAGTCCCAAAGCAATTGGATATGAATACCTGACCGAAGCAATTATCCTCACTATAGATAAACCTACTCCGAATCTTGCTCGGCAAATTGCAAAAAAGCACAGCAAAACCCCAGCAAGCGTTGAGAGAGCCATGCAAAATGCAATAAACAGAGCCTGGTCAAATGGCAATCCTGAGGATTTGGCACGTAACTACACAGCAGTGATCAATTATGAACGAGGAGTTCCTACATTGACTGAATTTATTTACCATTACGCAAGTAAATTCAAAAATGAGTTACAAACTACTTTCTAACCAATGCAGACCAGAATTTAGTTATCCATTCTATCATATGTCTCACCTCCATAATCAGAGGTTATCCCATATGATAGCTAATTCTTAATTCATAATTAACGTTATTTTTTATTAGGTTTCGTATATGATTATTACAATTATCAAATCATTTTTACTTTTTATATTTGCATTTTTTCTATTCACAAGGATATCAAATAGCGATAATACAATTATTATTCCATTTATACTAAAGTGTTTTATTTCGTCATTTGCATTATCTTTATTGACATTATTTTGCAAACATAATCTTGCCATTCTAAGCTATGTAGTCCCATTATTTTTCTTTTGGACGATTCTGTGCTGCATTACCACTTTTCAGCCTAAAATATTGCTTACATATTCGCTGGTTTGCTATTGTACCGTACTCATGCTCTATAGTATATCTGCTGCCATTTGGGGACTTTTTACATTTTTTATTTTCGCAGAACTTTCCCAAATCATTATAAATATATTTACATTATTATCATGTGCCACAACTTTCATCTTTTTAAAACTCATTTTAAGGTCAAAGAGTTTTTGCAATACAGTTAGATATTTAATCCACAATTCTATCTTTAACTACATTGTGATTCTATATATATTAAGTATTCTAATACTGACTTTTGAACAAGTATACAATGTAAAATCCATACAGGTATCATTTCTCAGCATGATTTTACTAATTGTGTTACTATTCCTTATTAATCTTTGGTGACGAAACAAGCAAACCGAATTTTATATTGAGAAGATGCGACTTCTTGAGGTTAAAAACCTTCGTTCCACATCTGCGGACTACGAATCTTATATCTCCAAACTCGAAAATGAAAATAAGAGGCTTGGTGCAATAATTCATAAGGACAACAGAATTGTAAATGCTATGGCAGACTCCGTATGTAACTATCTCTCCACAACTACCAATAATTCGGTAACTGATTTAGAAGAGCTCCATGCAAAAGGAATATCTCTTTCTAATGAAATAGACTCAATTAAAACATACCGACAAGAACTTCTTGGAAATGGATTGCTATCTATATCTACCATTCCGCTTACAAAGCATTCCGGTATAGATGCAATTATTTCTTTTATGGCAAAGGAAGCTTGCAGCTATGGTATTTCGTTAAAATTTCATTTCGATACTGATTTTTTTACTGTTAAAGATACTGAAATTTCGGAGATAGATCTTGTCCATCTTCTCTCCGATTTGATTGAAAATGCCATCATTGCAACTAAAAATGCTGACGAGAAATGCATAGAATTATCATTTCAACTACTAAAAGGAACCCCTGCTATCTCTATATCCGATAGCGGAGTCCCTTTCGAAATCGAAACATTTATGAAATTAGGAATCACAGAGGCCTCTACGCATACTTCTGAAGGTGGAACAGGAGTCGGACTTATTGATATCTGGTCTTTCAAGAAAAACTATCGTGCCTCTCTCGTGATAGAAGAACTTGATACTGATACTTCAATATATAGTAAACGTTTATCGATTCAATTTGATAAAAAATGCAACTATCTGATTATAACCGACAGATTTAAGGAAATTATATCTCATCAAACCAGATCAGACTTAATTGTCACAAAACAAATGCATCTCATGCGGATTTAACTTATTATCCGATGCCCTCTATAACTAGTTTTACTTAAATTTCTACATCACTTCCTACATCATATAATTCTCCGATAAAATCAATATAACCTGCCCTAATCTGCTCCTGTGTATATGATTTTTCTTTAATCGGATTATCCGATACATGTTTAATCAAATTATCAAACTCAATACTTGAAACTATAGCATTCACAAATTCCTTCTTATCAAGATGCTTGTACTTTTGCCATTGAGCTATTGTGACCGGAGAAATTACATTCCCCTTTTTGCCAAAATATTCGATTCTTATTCCAAATGGTATCATACTAGTGCTTATAGTGTCATATCCTTTTAAGGCAGGAATACATCCACGCAATGTACCATCGTGATAATGATATCCATCATTGCTCTTTAACAAAGCCTCTAACAAATACCTCTTAGTGCTTTGTCCAGCATCTGTTGGCAGCTTATCCGTATTGTTTCTGTAAGAAATTAAATACATGAATTTATTATTACTTGAATCATTTGGAATCAGCATAATTCTATCTTCCATTGATTTGATTAGCACTTCTCTAAATGCCTTGTCTATTATAACAATTTCAAATGGAATATCATTTGCATGTGTATTCAATAAATCTATAATATTTTCAATCTCTAATTTCTCCTGCATACCATTATGATCTGTATAATCATCTATATTATCTACTACTGCTGTTTTATCAAGATTATGAATAATATCTTTATAATCTATTTCTGTATGCTGAAAACTATTACCTGCTTTTTTCATCACTTCTACACTAACATTAATAAGGCTAAATATATCACTATATCTACTCAGCAAATCCATTTTATCTTCCAACGATGCAATGCACCAAAAAGTATATATCTGCCCACATTCTTTATCTGACTTCTCCGTTTTTGACGAAAAAACAGCCTCTTTGATAATACTGAAATAAAACTGAACAGCATCATCCAATATTTCATCAACTATTTTCATTTGCCCTTTTCGGAGGTTCTTCCTATCCAGCGTTAAAGTCTTTTTGGTATCTAAACCATATAAGTCCATGGCATACCATATTCCTTTACTAACCATATATGGTGCATTTTTTAGCTGCATCCCCTTAAAATAAAGCTGATTATTATATCTCTCGTATCTCTCCCGCAAATAAATACTCATACTCGAATTTGTCTTGCAATCCCAAATACTCATTTGATAATCATCGCCCATATTATAATAATAGCGTCCATCATCTGAACATTTTTCCAATTTATCAAATTTCTGAGACTTTATTATAGCCATCTGTTTATCTTCAAAGAATAGCTTGATCGGAAATAACGTATTTTCTATAGTACCACATAATACATCCCATATTTTCATATAATACAGCATCTGCTTTTCGCCTGAGAAAGGATCAAACTGCTCTGATATAAACTCTGCTGTATTGCCTGAAAATCCATATGAAAAAGTCATATCACTCGGAAGAACAACATGTATCTCTGTTCCCTGTTCATTACGTACATCCGATTTTGATATCTGCACATAGCCGTTTTTTCTTCGCGAAGTTACCTTTGCATATATGCCATCATTGCCGGCTGCCTTTGAATATATTTCAAACTCATCGGCTATCAAAAAAATAGATTGCAGACCTATTCCAAATCCAGCTGTCGGTCTAAGCCATAATGGCATATTTTCTACTTCCTCGCTACGCTTCTTATCACCTGAATAACTCACTCCAACATTACAGATCTTCTTGAATTGCTCTGCAGAAATTCCTATCCCATTATCACTGATAATAACTTTAAAATGATTCTCATCATATTTACGCAATATTACGTCAACACCATAATTTTCAAACACATCATTTTTTATCTGAAATGGCTGCAGATTGTTAACAGACTCCTTCGCTATCCAACTTCTATATCTGTTTTCGGAGATATCTCTCCACATTTGGATTTTACATGCATCCAATGCATTTTGAATAACTTCTCTTAAAAACACAAATTTGTCTTCATAAATATTGGCACCTTCGATTACTTCAAAAGCTTTTTCTGTAGAAATTGAAAACTGTAAATCGGAGAGTCCTTGTATGTCAGGAACTCCATCAAGGAGTAATTCACACTTTCCCAGCTTAGGAGCACTTCCCTTTATATTTTCCGGCATGATATTCTTCCAATTTAGCGCCCAAAATTCCACCTCTGTCTTAAGCCATGACAGGAAATTTCTGGTCTCTCTGTATACCTCCGGTTTACTACAATCTGCTCTATATTCTATAATATCGGGTGTGATCAAAATATGTCTCGCCGACATATGCTTTTCCCAATGATTTCTTGACGATTCCGGTATCTCTCCAAACACTATCTCATTACTTGCATTAAATCTATTATTATCTGCGTCAAGTAAATCTCCCATACGAAGCATCTGTGCCAAGAATCTGGGATGTGCATAATCTGCATTGAATCCATTTGTCCTATAGTCCAGCTCAAGGAGCTTATCATTCGATTCTGTATGTAAATAAGCAACATCTGCCAAAACATTTATCAGTCTCTGTTGTATCAATCCGTTATATCCTAAATCAATGTGAAAAGCATTCCCCATGTCTTCCAGATATGAACGTGAATCTACAGCATGCTCTTTTCTATAATAATCTGCAATTAACAGAGTTACCGCGTATCTTACTCTTACAGGCCATGCCAAAACAGATTTTCCTTTATCCCTTTTCTCTCCAAATGAATTGATCAGCTTTGCATTTTCAGCCAAACTATCATCTAATGAATTCTCTGCTGCATGAAGATAATCCTGAAACTCTTTTGATTCCCAGTTATCCTCTATACGCTTACACTCTATGACCATACCAATATCGTGCAAATATGCCGCATGCAATAAGAGCCATGTATCAGTAGGCGATAATAGACGAATAGCCTCCTCTCCCAAAAGCATTTCAATATTTGTAATAATAGCCTCACAATGTGATACATCATGTCTAGTATAATGAGGATAATTTATAACTACCGTTGATAAGGCATCCTGACACATCTTCTTATTAATGTTCCAAACTGATAACAAATTAATATACGTTGGATTTTCCTTGCATATCTCAGTTAAATGCTGTTCCAATTTGTATGGTAATACTATATTATCTTTCGTCATGATGTTCCCCCTCAAAAAATCAGCTACTTCTTCTTTACCATGCAACGCTTCTTGAAAAAAGATATACCATAGCAAAGAATCTGGTCATAATCGTCCTCATACTCTTTTGCATACATCCTATCGTCAATCTGCTGCAGAGCATTATTACATTCACATTCCATACTATTGAGACTCTTGGTGTATTTTGCTTCAAAAATTGCTACACGACCATTTACAGAATCATATACAACCACATCGCTTCGTCCCTCACCATGCTCCTTATTAGACTCCACCATATAACCCGCACCGGTAAAAATGCCGGCAAGAAAAGCATGATAGAAGTCCTCTTTATAATCATGATAACTTATTGTCTTCCGCAAAAGTGTGGTCATCTCACTTGTGAGCTTCTCGCTATCACCACTCCAAACAGCATCAAAAAGCTCATTGCGATTCCATTTTTTTGCACTGTCATCAAACCACTTGATTACGGTAGTTTCAAAAATCTCTTTAATCTCAGCATTTGGAATCATAAGAGCAAGTTCTCCATTTTGGAGCTCCCCATCATAATAGTCATCACTTACCTTTGTCAGATACCCAGTCAGATAGAGCATACTCCAAAGATTATCCTCCGACGAATGAAGATAATCATATGTCAGGTTCTCATCAATTCTCTGAATTATGCAGCCACCAGCCATTAAAGTTTCCAGCTTCTTAGTAATATTGTTTCCTGCGTAATCAATAAAAGAGCGAATGATTGCATTGTCGCTCGTATTCTTCCAATAACTTACAGGTTTTGCATTTGGATTTCGCTGTAATTCCAAAAGATAATTCATAACATCCCAGGGACAATAGACATCAAACTTACCGAAATGATATCCATCATACCATTCCTTGATACTTCCCGCTTTATCCTCTATAGCTGCATCTATGATAATACGATCAACTTCGCTCTGAACAAAGCCAAAATACTCATTCAGCCTTGAATCCGTAATAGAATCCGATACAAAATTGTTAGTTCCTGTAAAAATGCTTTCCTTGGCGATTTTTAAGCATCCTGTTATAACAGCAAAACGAAGCGACTGGTTATCTTTCAATGCCTGCATCAAGCCTTTCATAACATCAAGCATCTCATTATAGTAACCATGACTATTTGCTTTTGCCACAGGAACATCATACTCATCAATGAGGAGAATAACCGGCTTGCCATAATGTTGCTGCATTATCGAAGTCAGGAGAATAAGACTATTTTTTACTTCTTTTTCAGAGCCATGACCATTAGCAAGATTGGTAAATATCTTTCTTTGAAATTCTGTTATCCTATCATCATCAAGCAAATACAAGTACTTGTTGTATAAATCAGCAAGTACCATTGTAAGCATGCCATATGCACCAGCAAAATCCAAACCATCTACCTGCCTAAATGAAATAAATACAGTAGGCCATTGATTCAGCCATTCAGCACATAAATCCTGCCTCTTAGAGATCTCAAGTTCCTCAAACATTCGCTTACTATCTTTTTGTATGTCAAAGAAATTCTCAAGCATGCTCATCGCGAGTGTTTTTCCAAATCGTCTTGGACGGGTAATCAGAGTCACTTTCGTGCCTGTTGACTCAAGAAGTTCCTCAATAAGCCCTGACTTATCTATATAATAGTAATTATTATTTCTGATTTCTGCAAAATCAGAAACGCCTACCGGAAGGTTTAGCAGATTCATTTTGTAATACTCCTTCTGTTTTTTATATCTACAAAATATTATATCTAATATATTAACATCCGTCTTCTTATGCAAGCTAACACAATTAGAATTTGCCTTGATATTCTCTATGACACTCCCTATACTGTAAGCGCTCAATATTCCAACGCTAGATCTTAATTAACGCTTGCATCATTTTTGCTAGATGCAAGCGTTTTACTACAATTTAGTTTTTGCAAACATTTTGAACTTCTTTACTCCACGGAGTCAAAGCCTCAAGCTGTACATCTAACATATCTTCACTTGGACGATGCTCCAAAAGATATGTCATCAACATGTCTTTCCGGTTTTGGGCATACTTCACTGCTGTCTCGAAACGGCTTCCCTTACGTGGCTTCTGTTCGTCAAGCCAGTTCCAGAACGCATCGAGTATAGGTTTTTCTTTTTCAAGACGATAGGCTTTTCTCTGCTCAAGAAGTTTTGAATCTCTTGCACTTACTGCCATGTGTTTTCTGCTCCTTTTTCGATACTCTTATTATACCACAAAGAGCATTGAAAAAGAATCAAAAATGCCAGTATTTTCAAAGCTCTTTGTTGTCATAAAAAGTATTTGTCATTTTTTCAAAAATCTTTTCTGTAATTTCAATATTGTAATAATATCTAGATAAATCAAGCATAGTTAATATAACACTTTTATTATCTTCATCATTATTATTCACAACATCATCAGCCTTTTTCAATCCTTGATTTCGCCAACTCTCATATTGGTTAAAATATGGTTTAAACAAATTAGGAGATGCTGTAGTTGTTTGATCATTAAAAATCAACTTTTCATTCAGACGATTTCCATAGCAATTTTTATCCAGCTCTTTATCCATTCCATACCCAATTGTTAATATCCAAAGAATTCCTATTATATGTCCTTCTACACACATATCTATAAAATTGTTATATTTTTCTATTGTCACATCTGTTCCGCTTATATTTGAAATTACAATCGGTTCATCCTCTATCACATTGTCACTCTTAGTTTTTATCTCCTTTGGAAATGTCAAAACATTTATTGTTTCTAATATATTTTTTTTAAATGCTTTCCATTTTATTTCATCATTAAGAGCTGCATATATGTTTTCTATCTTTTTATCTATATCTCCTCTTTCAAACTCCACAATCCTCATTCTTAAAAAAGGAACTGTTTTATCTAAATATACACTACCTTTCAGCTTTCTATATGCCTCTTCAATAAATTGTTTATCCATATTTGTACCCTCATATTTTTTGAATATTTTCTCATACAATGTATTCACATACATCATAAGTCTATAGTACCACTTTTTTAATAAAAGTAAACATTCTTTATGTCAATATAATTATAATAGTATAATAATCACTAATATCAAATTATCAAAAGGAGATTCTACTATGAATAACTTACAAACACACATAAGCAGCTATTTAGAATACTGTCTGGCTCAAAAAAGGCTTGATGAAAAGACTATAAAAGCCTACAGAATTGATCTTATTCAATTTTATAATGAAATATCAATATCAGACCCTTGTAAGATTGCATCCTATGATTTAGAAAAATATATAGAAAAAATGCATCTAAAATACAAGCCGAAATCTGTCAGGCGGAAAATTGCATCAATTAAAGCTTTTTTTCATTATTTAGAATACAAAAACATAATACTGCAAAATCCATTTAATAAAATACAAATTCATTTTCGAGAACCGGTAATCCTCCCCAAAACAATCCCTCTCTATATAGTGGAAAAATTCTTATTTACTATATATAAACAACGTTCTGCCGCCAAAACTAATTATCAAAAAAGAAATGCCTTACGCGATGCTGCTATTGTTGAGCTGCTATTCTCCACAGGAATACGAATCTCAGAACTATGTAATCTTAAAATCAGTGATGTAAACCTAATTGATGGTGTCATCTTAATATACGGAAAAGGAAGCAAAGAAAGAATTCTGCAAATTGGAAATAGTTCCGTACTTAATATTTTGAAAGAATATAAAAACGACTTCTACAATGAAATCGTTCAGTGTAATCACTTTTTTTCCAGTCAATCCGGAAAACCATTATCAGATCAGTCGGTTCGTCGAATGATAAATAAATATGCCTCTCTCTCATCTATTGATTTACATATAACACCTCATATGTTCAGACACACTTTCGCCACAAGCCTTCTAGAAGCTGATGTTGATATTCGGTATATTCAGGAAATGCTTGGGCATAGTTCAATTAATATCACTCAAATCTATACTCATGTAGCAGTCTCAAAGCAAAAAGATATTCTAATAAACAAACATCCTAGAAAAGATTTTCATTTTTAGTCTCTATACTATACACTCCATCAGCTTACTGGTGGGGTGTGTTTTTTATAGATAATAGATGATTAACTTTCATATACACAATATTATAAAGCGAAAACTATGTTAATCAGTTTTAATTTTATATTACAAAAGGACGAAAGCAATATGAACATAAATGATATAAAAAATTATATTAAAAATTTTCAAAATATTGAAGAAAATCAACGTTCAAAGCTATTAATTGTATTAGTAGCGAATGTTGATGGGGAAACACAAAATTATGATGATTATCAAAATACGTCTGTGCTATCAGAATATTATACCCTTGATGAATATGAAAACTTAAGTGTATCATTAAAAAAATTAGGTTATGAAGTTATTAGTTATTTTAATGAAACTGATTTTATAGATGCGATTATAAATAATAAAATAAACCGTTTGAGGAAAAAAATTTTAGTGATAAATTCTGCGCAAACAGGTACTTACATAGGAAGAAAATCACTTATCCCAGCATTTTGTGAACATTTTAAAATAATGTATACTGGAAGTAATCCATATGTTGTAAGTTTATGTAGGGATAAATTTCATTCGAATGCTATATTAAATAATTATTTGCAAAATCCAATGCCTACATATCTTTATTCATATGCTCATGGTTGGATTGACAACAAATCTCCTCAAGAAGGGGAAAAAATAATTGTAAAATTAAACGGTGAATCTGCAAGTATTGGATTAACAAAAGAAAATGTATTTATATATTATTCCGATGCTGATATTTGGCTAAAAAATTTATCTAAGAAATATAATCAACCTATAATTGCACAACCTTTTATTTCTGGATATGAAGTTGAGTTACCTATTATTGTAGGTAAAGAAAGCATCCCTCTCTTTGCCGTTGGAATAAAAATAAATAATTCGGAAAAAATAGCTGATAATTTTTTGGATTATTCCATTAGATTTTCACATTTATATGATTTTTACAACTATGACAATTACAATATAGATATAGCTGATAAAATGAAGAAAGACTCTCAGAAAGCAGTTAAGATTTTAGGAATAGAAGGCTTTGGAAGAGTTGACTATAGAATTGATTGTTCTGGTAGATACTATATTTCGGACATTGCGACTAATCCACACATAACAAATGATTCATCTTATTACTTTGTGTTTCATAAACTGGGATATTCTTATTCTGAATTTCTTTCAACTTTAATTGGTGTAACTTTATCAAAGTATATATCTTAAAAGACAATAATATCTGTTATACCTTTAACAAATGCGATTTATCAAGATCGCATTTGTTAAAATTGTATTTTATATATCACTCCAATAATATAATGCTGTATAATCGAAACTTCTTCCCCAATAATTCCAAGACTCTTGATACTCACTACAAAAATCAAATATAAAATCATCTATCTTTTCAATTGGTATATCCAGTTGTGAATCAATTGATTTTTGAAATATTTCATACTTTTTTTGATAATATGCTTCATCAAGTATTCCTTTGTTATATGATTTTAATTCATTCAAAAGCTGCTCTGCTTCTTCATATTGTTTGAAATATAATTTCAAAACTAAAAGATTATTGTATATGCAAGATTCATAAAATTTTTCACTAATCAACGGAAGTTTAGATTTAATTTCTTCTAACATATCGCATGCTTTTTGCGGCTCTCCATTTACAGCAAGCAAAGCACAATAATTTGACTGAATAAATATATTATCTGCATTTTGAGGTAGATATAATAGCTTTTTATACGCCTCCAAAATCTGTCCTTTTTGTGAATTATCAGACAAATAAACACTTAATAAATAATTATTATCTATAATATGTAAACGCGGAAATTTTATACTATTATCGCGAACTAAATTCTGAGCTTTTTTTATCTCTATATATGCTTCATCAAATTTTCCGCATTCAATTAAAATACCCGCGTGGTTTCCTAAGCTCATCAGATATTGAATCGGATTTAGGGGAGCCTTTTGACCCGGTAAAGGGGCAAAATACACTACACTTTTGTTAATATATTTTTCAGCATAATTACACTCATGCATCGAATTGGCTTTTCGGTATAGAATATATATAAGTGTTCTAGCAGTATCATCATAATATTGTTTAGGTTCGAGATATTTGATTATCTCCTTTTCACATCTTTTAGCATCTTCTGTTTGTGACATATGAGAATATGCTGATATTTTAGCAAGTAAGATTCTTAAATATAAATCTCCTTCATTGTTCAGAGACTCTAAATTATAGTTGTCTAAGCAATTAATTGCTTCCTGCCGTTTATCATCGTTTAATGATTTAGTCAATGCAATAGATTTTAATATATCTTTTTCTGCTGATAACTCTATTGGAATTAAATAAACAATGTGATTTAATATTGAAATTACATGTTCATAATTTTCATTATTAAATTCTACATAAGCGCTATGCATGTCATCTAAAAAATCTTTAATCTCTGAATTAAGAGAGATAATTTGAATGTAGTTTTCTTCTTTATTAGGATCAAAAGCGTATTTTCTTTTTATGTAATATAAAGATGCTAGTTTTATTGCTTCGTGAATATCACCTAAATTTTCCGCTATTTCTATTCTTTGTTTATAGTCTGCCGGGTATAGTTCCTTGATACATTCTTTCATTCTACTATAGTAATGATTTAAATTTCTACCCGCCTTTTTTTTAAATAAAAGTTGTATTATATCATGTGAAAAATTACTATAATAGTTTTGAGTATTTATTAATTCCATCTCATTGGATTTATTTATAGCATCATAAAACTCCTGTTTATTTAATTCTACTATTTGTGATAATTCACTATTAGAAAATGTTTTTCCAATAAGAGAGGCATATTCTAATACCTGAGATATTTGACAACCACTCGCACCTAAAGAGCTTAATTTATCGGTTATTAGTTTATCCAAAGCTTCTTTTGCATCTGATGATTTTGCCATAGAATCCAAATTACTTACTGAATCATTCATTTGCAATATAATCTGTTTAATTACCTCTAAATGTCCATCAGCAAGTTTAAATATAATTTTTTTAATTTCATTATCTAGATGTATCTTGCAGTTAAATACATTTAAAACTTCTTCAATTTCTTCGAATTGAATAGAAGATATTTTATATTTTACAGTTACCTTTTCTTCAATTATTTTTTTAATAATAGGGGAAATATTTTCACCCGATTCGGTATATATAAATAAAAATTGACAATTTTTTAAAAAATCAAAAGTTTCTTCTTCTGAAGTAATCAATAAGTATAACAACTCCAACGATTTAGCATCAAAATATTGTATATTATCACATATAATAAGAGAATCTTTTTTATCAAATAAATAATTTAACCGATAAACTATGTCCTGCTCATCATCGTTTAAAAAATAATTTTTTTGTTTTTGTCTTATTTCAAATCGATCAAATATATCAGATAAAATTTCTTGACTAACAGTTCCACAATAAGGAATATCGCTAACCGTCTTGCTTGCAATAATTGTCAATTTCTTCCTCTGTTCATATTTTATAGTCATATTATTTAATGCATATTTAAAACAATAGTAATCTCTATTTTGACAAACAGAATCTCCATTAAGATAACAAATTGGAGAACTATAACGATTTTGAATACTATTTTTTAAAGAGTTAATAACAAAAGATTTGCCAACCCCTGATTTTCCTGATAAAAAAATAATTTTATCGGAAGATAATGGACTAATTTTTTCATTTAATTTATCATATATTTCTTTTTGACTTTTGAACATTTTTATGAATAGTCCTTTCGTGCCATTAAGTAATGATGGCTTATATTAAAACTGTCTGATAATCATCTATTATCCATCAATTCTATTGATTTTAAGTATTATACCACATTTTATAATAACAAAAACTTATTAATCATTTGCATAATTTATTACTTTTTATAGGTTTTTGTTGTTTCTTATCAAACATTTTAGTCACCCAATATTCCTTCACTTGACTTTTAATAGTGAGCCTTTCTTCTTGAAATACGATTTTATGCATAAAAAAGAATACCGCTAAAATATAGGTATATTTTACCATTGAATATTTACTTTCTATAATATAGAATAATAAATTAGATTGTAAAATTCATGTTTAAAATTGTCTGTTTGGTTAGGAGAAAAAATGAATAACAAAGAAATCTCACTTCATAATGAAAGATGGAATTATATTGACTTAATGGAGTTTTTCGCATTATTCTTCGTAATAATGTATCATGCCACTCTTTATAACTATAATTTTCTTTCAGATAACAAAACTATTTATTATATCAGATATTTTACGAGAGCAATTATGTCAACTTGTGTTCCTCTTTTCTTTTTCTGTAATGGCTATCTTTTATTTAACAGGCCTTTTGATTTGCAAAAGCACATTATTAAAACCATTAAAATCATTTTGCTTACAGCTCTATGGGGCATTATTGGTTTAATTATTTTTTCAGTTTATACACATACATCTTTAAATCCGCATGATTTTATATATAATTTGATTACTCTTAATCCACTCGGATGGATAAATCACTTATGGTTTATGGGTATTCTTGTTTTGTTATATATATTTGCACCACTACTTGTGAAAATATTCAAATCCAGTGTAAAAAATTTTAGTATTCTTTTGTTCATATTTTTTATTATAGGATTTGGTATTAAAGCTGTTGGATATACCATATATGCTATTGGTATTGCAAATAATCAGAACATGCCTGAAATTATGCAGTTTGCTGAACATAATATTTTTAGAATGACACAGTTTTATGCATTCCCATATTTTACATTAGGTGGAATAGTATTTCATTGTAAAAACGCTATTTTAAAGATTAAACCATTATATAGAAACCTTGTTTCTGTGTTACTTATTATCGCAAATTGTTGTATGCTTTATTTAATGGCTGTTTTCTTTACAAATCATACTGCTACTGCCGAACCATGGGATATAGTCTGGTGTGGATATGACACTGTTTTTACTTTACTGAATGTATGCTGCATATTTGTACTATCACTAAATTACAATCATAAATTTAAACTTATAAAGAGTATCTCCATAAACACATTAGGCATTTTCTTTATACATAATATTGTTATAAGGATCACAATTGATAAATTTGTTTGTCATGCATTTTTTCAAACTTTAATAGGAAATATTATTTACGTGTTGTTTGTCATGCTGCTTAGTTTAATAATAGTATTTTTATTAGGTAAGATACCCATTTTAAGAAAGACAATTTCTTTAACCTAAAATCAAAGCCCTGCGCAATAACGTGGGGTATTTTCTGCGGTGGTTTTAATTATGCAGTCTTTTTAATTTCTATATCCATAATACCAATACCAATATAGCGCGTTCACCAGATTTTTTAATTCAGCAGATGAATTTCCACTATTAATGACCTTCTGTGAATAGCTGAACGGACCATAGTCCAGCTCTAAAATACAGGCCTTATTCTTTTCGGTGACTTTGCATGCATAATTACTATTCAGGTTGCGTGCCATTATTCCGTTTATATCTACACAATACACCCCATCTGAAGCCTTTTTAGGTGTCAGACTGACTTCATTGCCATCTGCATTAACATAACTGAACTTGTAATTGTTTATATCACAGCCTTCGTTCACCATAAAATAATGTCTTACTGTCATCTCAGACTTACATATCAGAGAGCTTCCGTAATATGTCAGTCCATTACTCTGACCATTTGCACTATCCGTTTTAATAACAGCCTTATATTCCTCAAAATCAGCCGCTGCTACAGCTTTATCTGTATCGCTCAAACCAGCATTTGCCGGCTTATCAGTGTTATATTTAAAGAAGCTCTGCGCTGCGGTTCCATAGTTTAAGAGTGCCTTCACAAGCTTAATGGTCTCTTCCGGATACTCGTTTGATTTTGACAGGAGCTCGGTGGCATATTCTTTTACACTGTAAGTGTATTCATTTCCACTATTACCATCCACCACCATTTTGGCTTTAACAGTATCTGACATCTGTGCAGCATTTAGTGGACATGCAAACTTATATATAACCTTTCCGTTTTTCTCAACAGGGATTGCATCGTTTACGCTGACCTTATATGGCTGGCTATTATTCACCGTAAACTCCATATATGCGTTGCTGTTTGATTTGATACTTTCAGGAAGCTCCATATAGTAGTTCATATCAATATTATCTTTTAAAGTAAGGCTTCTGCCAACAAGCTTCTCAGAATCTTTTTCTACATTATTGGCGGTAAATGCTTTAATACAGAAATTACCATACACATTCTGATAATTCCAACTGCTGGAATATGCCAACCCTGTCCCATAGAAATAATAGCTTGCCGTATTATCACTTGACGCATGATTCTCCCACACCATTTCATTATTATAATTTACATCCCCGGTCATCGCTGCCTCAATGTCAACGGCAGGTGTATCAGTAGTCACTACAACCGAATAGCTTGTCCCAGGCTTCAGATTAACCGCTGATTTAAGTGGAATTGTGTATACTCCGGCATAGGTTGTCTGCCCTGTAGTGGTAGCAGTCTCCTGCTTTGTTCCGCTGGTTGGCTTTGTCTTATCCTTTAAATCTGTATAAATCTCTATTGTATAATTCACATTCGTTTTAGATGTAATAGACAGGGAAACTGCTTTTAAGTCCTCAGAAGATACTCCCTGTTTTGTCTGAGTAGTAAAAACATTGGCCAATTTCTTGTAACTGCTTTGATGGGCTACATTTAATCCTCCATCAACCTGATAATTGTTATCATATCCATCATTAGCAGAAAAATCAAACACCCAAGCCGTATCGGATAAAGAAAAAGTTTCATATGACATCCAAAAATAACTCTGATTATAATATGAACCGGTTCCGTCTCCCCAACTATTACGAATAAGCCATGCACCATCTTTTTCAGGTTTAACACCATCTCTGAAATTATCTTTAGAATAGTTATCATCCCATCCAACAACCATTACCGCATGACCTGCTCTGTTATTTGTTTTATCATTATAACTGTTATTTATGTAATGATATCCGGTATCATTATGACTATACATAATTCCCACTGCACCATATTTTTTTATGGCTTTTTTCACATCTGATGCATTTTCCTTGATATTAATCATGTATGTATTTTCCAGATGTGCCTTATCCTTTGAATATGCATATTCATCAGATAAACCTGTATTAAGAAAAGTATCAATAGTGCTTGCTGTATATCCGTTGCTTGCCACCTTACTATATGGTACATCACTCTCGCTTACCGGACCACACCACTGTCCCATTCTGCGTGCCGCCATCAAATAGTTTCCACCACGATTGAGATAACCATACTGAACACTTGTATTATTCATATAGTACTTTGCATAGTCCCCCACTGTTCCACCAAGCGGATCTAACAGCGAATTATATGCATAATACGCCAGATGCAGTTCACTAAGATCTATATTTTTATCAAACGCACCATCATTAATCAAGTCAAACTCTGCAAGACCTATTGACGAAAATGTCCAGCATGTGCCAAGAGGATTTTGATTACGAACAGACGGATATTTCGCCTTGATATCGCTGACTCCATTTGCCGGATACTTGCTCTCTATAGTTTCATCTGCAGAATATCCCCAATCATCAGAATACGGCACCGACTCATCCGGTTCATACACCGGTGTATTATAATCCAAATCACTCAGAATATATCCACTTGTAATGCTATTTTCTACAATTGGCTGTTGTTCTGCTTCAACGCCTTGCCCTGCTGACACCGGTTCTGCTGCGACCGGAACAGCCGCACCTAATATCATAGCCGCACTTAACACCAATGATAAAAACTTTTTTGTCTTCATTCGACTTCCTCCATTAAAATAATCTGCTACACTTATATCTAGTATAGCGGATTACCATGTAAAATACAATTACAATGTATCGTTCTCCATTGTATTAACTCCTCTTACGTTTCTTCTTCAAATATAGGTAAAACCACAACTGGTATCCCATACGCTTCTATTACTTTTTAACCGTCTTTCTAAGTGGTGCCAGAAAGCAACTACCCAAAAATTTTACGGTCTATAACCACCATTATATGCATAGGTTAATACCACGTCACATTAGTCAACCGGTATAATTGGAAGCTCTATCACTCCGTTATCAGATTTCGGTTCATTATTATTACTCATTCCTGAATTGTCATTATCTGAATCATTATTATTATCGGTGGTTTTTGATGAGCTCTTTGTATCTTTCAAGCTTTTACCCGTTTCTTTTGTAGTTGTTGAACTTTTATCAGAATTCTTCGTATCACCAGATTTGTCCTTATCATCGACTACTGTTGCTTTGTCTTTTGAGAAATCTGATGAATTCTTATCCACATTACTAGTCTCTGTATTTTCTGTATCCAATATCATCTCTGTAGCTGATACTGTCTCTGTGGCTATTTCTGAGCTTGTCTTATTTTCAAGCTCCATATTCTTTGCAGACAGTGCTGCAACTGTAATTGCTATGCCAAAAATCAATATCACTATTGTGCTAACCATTTTTTTGTTAAACTTAAATTTCATTTTCTATATCCTTTTTATGTAATTCAATTTTTATGAAAGCTCAGCCTTCTCTTAATATATCACAGAAGGTTTTTATTAATATCCTCACCAGGACAAAATGAGAGCTGAATCTGGACAAGTTAAGAAATCATAAACAATAATAGAAAAATAGGATTAATCCGTCTTATAGCTGATCAATCCTTTTTTTCTTATATTACTAACGCACTATACCATTTATATCATTTTGTTAATGTTGTCCCGCTCACATTAACATATCCACTATATATTGCTGAATTACCATCAAAATTGAATGACTTTATACGGAATTTGTAGTTTGTTCCTGATGATAACTTTTCTACTCTATATGTTGTAGTATTTTTATCAGCAATTCTTGCTATTCGTATCCATTTTCCATCCTTGTACTGCTCAATAATATATCCTGCTGCACTTTCATTCTTAGTCCAATTAATTCTTAGTGCATCGGTTGCTCTGCCTCCGATCACAACATTTCTGTTATTTATTGGCAATGTTGTTCCGTTTATGTATACGTAGCTACTATATACCGGTATATTTCCATCAAAGTTAAATGACTCTATACGGAACTGATATTTTGTTCCTGCCGATAACTTCTCAACTCTGTAAGTTATTGTATTATTATCAGCAATTCTTGCTATTCGTATCCATTTTCCACCTTTGTATTGTTCAATAATATATCCTGATGCACTTTTGTTCTTAGCCCAGTTTATTCTCAGTGCATCCGTTGCTCGACCACCTATCACTACATTATTGTTATACATCGGAAGAGTCATTCCTTTAACAGTAACATATCCACTGTATATGGCAGTATTACCATCAAAGTTAAATGACATTATACGAAAATTGTAGCTTGTTCCTGCTGATAATTTTTCAACCCTGTATGTTGTGGTATTTTTATCAGCAATCCTTGCTATTCGTACCCACTTTCCATCTTTTTGCTGCTCTATGATATATCCTGCTGCACTTTCATTTTTACTCCAATTAATTCTTAATGCATCAGTTGCCCTGCCACCAATCACAACATTAGTATTCTTGGTAGGCAAAGTAGTTCCACTTACCAGAACATAATCACTATATAGCGGTACCTTTCCCAAAAACATGAACGTTTTTATTCTAAATTGATATTTTTTTCCTGAAGTCAGTCCTTCAACCTTATAAGATATTGTTTTTCCATTCCCAATTCGTGCTATTCTCGTCCACTTTTCATCCTTAAACTGTTCTATAATGTATCCATCTGCATTATTCACCTTATTCCATTGTAACTGAAAAGTACTCTCTGTTGCATTTGAGCATAAGAATGAATCAACCTTATCAATAACACCTTCATCTCCCGGCACTATCGGTAACTCCCACTCCTCAGTGGGTTGTGCTGCATAAACCATATTATAATCAAACCCACATATACATACCAAAAATAATAAAATAAACAGTTTTTTCCTCATATTTTTCCTTACCCATTCCACATATTATCCTAGCTGCCATTTATCACAAGCAATTATAATGTACTACCTGTTACATATTGGGAACCACTATATAATGGTGTACTTCCATCAAAATCAAATGATCTGACTCTAAATACATATGCTGTATTACTTTTAAGTTTCTCAACCCTGTATGTCTGCGTATTTGCATCTGCTATTCTCGCTACCCTAATCCAATTTCCATTATCATACTTTTCTATTATGTAGCCTGATGCACCATTAACCTTATTCCAATTTACTCTCAGTGCATCCTTTGCAGTTCCACCTATACAAACACCTGTTGCAACAGCCGGATTGGTTCTTCCGTTTATGTATGCATAAGTACTATACAATGGTGTTTTTCCGCTAAAACTAAATGCTTCTATTCTAAACTTATATGTTGTAGATGCCTTTAGCCCTTCAACGCGATAAGTCTGTGTATTTGCATCTGCTATTCTCGCTATTCGGATCCACTTTCCGTTTTCATACTTCTCAATAATATATCCTGATGTGCCATTTACTTTATTCCAGTTGATCCTAAGTGCATCTGCTGCTCTTCCACCTATTTTTACCCCTGTTACATTAGATACCGTTGCGGATGTATTAGATGCTGAATTTGTCTTTCCCGAAATATTCTGATATTCACTATATATCGGAACTGATCCATCAAAATCAAATGCCTTTATTCTAAAATTGTAAGTAGATGCAGACTTTAAATTTTCCACTCTGTATGTAGTTGTATTTGCATCGGCTATTCTTGCAATACGATTCCACTTTCCGTTTTCATATTTTTCTATGATATAACCGGAAGCACATATATTCTGACTCCAATTTATTCTTAATGCATCTTTTGCAGTTCCTCCAATCTTCACTCCTGTTACGGATTTCGGATTTGTTATCCCGGAAACATAAGCATAACTTCCATATACTTCATCTCCGTCATCTGTAGTGTATCCACAGACTCTGAAATTATATTGCCTAGAACTTTCCAAATTTTCAATTCTATATGTATTCGCTCCAGATATTTTAGCAATTCTGCTCCAATTACCATCTTTATACTGCTCTATTATATAACCTGATGCGCTACTGTTTGTATTCCAATTAATCCTAAGTGCATCTGACGCGCGTCCTGCCAGCTTCACCCCACTCATAGCAGAAACAGTTTTTTGTTCTTTGGTCACATTAACATATATCTTAATAGTTCCATATTCTACAGAAATATTGTTTCCATCTACTACTGATACACTTATTACACCCGCTCCTGCACTTTCTGCAGTAATTACCATGTCATGCGACCATCCATTCCAGTCACCATCCCATTTTGCAGAAAAACCGCTTCCCGATGACTCTTTTGCCAACTTACAATTGTCAGGTATCTCTCCCTCCATTGTTAATGTAACCCTTTGACTTGTATTTCCCGGTATATTAAGATTAACTGAATATGTAGACGCTTTTAATGTTACATTTCCGGAATACTCAGCATTCCAGCTAACCTCACACGAAACATTAAGATCCCCTGTAACACTTACAATCCCTTTATACTGCCCGGTAGATCCCATATAGCTTCGATACCAATTATAGTCATTTCCATAAGTGCATGGATCAGACTTTGATCCATCAGGATATACAAAAACTTCACTTACACTATAATTAAGTCCACTATGATCTATATCTACTCTTTTTCCCGTATCTGTATCTAATATTTCATAGCATAAATAGTATGATTTTCCCTTATAAAAATGCTCCGGTACACTGCCCATATCAGTATCAGATATCCATACATGTAATCGATAATTAAGTGTATTCTGCTGTCTTTGCAAATATTGCATAGACGCACACCCATTAATTCCATTATAAGAAACATGCGCCCATGTTCCATCTGCTTTTGAAACATATACTACTGCACCTGATGGTATTGAACCAATTACTGCTCCACCATGCCCATCTCTGATATTTAATGTGGTTCTTGATGTACAAATGTAGTTTCCTGCATATGAAGTACTGCATGTATCATACGACTGAATTCCATTTGATACAAGCAAATAGCTAAACGAATATTTGCCCCATATCCTTGCCCCCTTTTGTATAGTGTTTCCCCATAATACACCATTCCTTCGTACCTTGGTACTTCCACTATAATTTCCATTTCCGTTACAATCCACGAACGTTATTGTATTTCCTGAAACTGCAGTTACAAAAACCGTATGACCCTGTCCACTTGTATTTCCATACTGTATCAGGTCACCGGGCTTTACACTGTAAATATCATAACTCCTTTGCCAGGTCGACGGCATTGTTCCAAACACATTATATCCCATCATATGTGCAAAACCAAAACACTGTGTTCCATTATCAAATTGTCCATTCCAAACACTATAATTAGGATATTGTGATTGTAATTGTGATAATTTTGCATCAAATTCTGACTGTGTTACTGCATATACTTTTTGAACATTGCTCAATTGTACCATCAATATGGAGATCATAATACATGCAATAATCTTAATCCACTTTTTTTCTCTTCTACACATTTGTTTCATAAAAAATCTCCCTCCTATCACCTATTTGTACTACCATTTACATATTTCGAATCACTGTATAACGGTGTATTTCCATCAAAATCAAACGCTCTGATTCTAAATACATATGCTGTATTCTTTTTAAGCTTCTCCACTCTGTAAGTCTTTGTATTTCCATCTGCTATTCTGGCTACTCTGTTCCAATTACCATTCTCATACTTTTCTATTATATATCCTGATGCCCCACTAACTTTATTCCAGTTAACTCTTAATGCATCTTTTGCAGTTCCACCTATACAAACACCTGTTACAGCCATCGGGGTCGTTCTTCCGTTAACGTATGTATAAGTACTGTATAATGGTGTACTTCCACTAAAGCCAAATGCTTTTATTCTAAACTTGTAAGTTGTAGATGCCTTAAGCCCTTCCACTCTATATGTCCGTGTTTTTACATCTGCAATTCTTGCAATCCTATTCCACTTCCCATTTTCATATTTCTCAATGATATACCCGGAGGCACCGCTTACTTTATTCCAATTTAGTCTGAGCGCATCGACTGCTCTACCTCCAATCTTCACTCCTGTTATTTTTGACGGATTCGTTTTTCCCGAAACATATGTATAACTTCCATATACAGGCGTTCCATTGTCAAAATTAAATCCTTGAATTCTAAACCTATAATCTGTAGAATTAGTAAGTTTTTCTATTCTATATGTCTTTGTATTCTTATCAGCAATTCGTGCTATACGACTCCAATTACCATTTTTGTATTGCTCTATGATATATCCCGATGCACTACTATTTATATTCCAATTAATGCGCAATGCATCATCTGCCCGACCGGCTAATTTTACTCCACTCATCGCGGAAACAGTCTTTTGTTCTTTAGTCACATTAACATATATCTTAATAGTTCCATATTTGACAGAAGCATTTTTTCCATCCACAACAGACACTATTATCACTCCGGAGCCAGACCCCTCTCCGGTAATAACCATATCATGCGACCAACCATTCCAATCGCCATCCCATTTTGCAGAAAATCCATTCCCAGATGAATCTTTCGACAATGCACAATTATCAGGTATCTCTCCCTCCATTGTTAATGTAACCCTTTGACTTATGTTTCCCGGTATATTAAGATTAACCGAATATGTAGATGCTTTTAACGTTACATTACCTGAATACTCAACTTTCCAACCAATTTCACAGGAAGTATTTATATCACCTGTAACAGTTACAATTCCTTTATACTGACCTGTTGCCCCCATATAGCTTCTATACCAATTGTAATCATTTCCGTAAGTACATGGATCAGACTTTGTTCCATCAGGATATCCAAATACTTCACTTACACTATAATTAAGTCCATCATGATCTATATCTACTCTTTTTCCTGTATCCATATCTAATATTTCATAGCATAAATAGTATGATTTTCCTTTATAAAAGTGCTCTGGTACACTTCCCATATCAGTATCGGATATCCATACATGTAACTGATAATTAAGAGTATCTTGTTTTTTCTTTAAGTACTGCATGGATGAGCATCCATTAATTCCATTATATGATACATGCGCCCATGTTCCATCCCCTTTTGAAACATATACAACCGCTCCTGATGGGATTGTTCCAATCACTGTACCACCATGTCCACTTCTTATATTTAAAGCTGAAGACGCAGTACAAACATAATCTCCTGCATATGAATCTGAACACGAACAATCATTGGTATTTCCATTGAGAAACAGTGCTGCCTCTGCTTTTCTTCTTCTAGTCAGTCCATCCAACACTACGCCACCCGACTTGTTCCAATTTGTAAATGCAGTTGTTATCTGATCGCTGTTATAATTTGATACCCCATTTATCAAATATGTTTTCAACTGAAAAGTATTGTAACTAACCCAAACATTTCCAACATTATATGTAAAACTTACCAAGGCATCAAATTGATTCTGATTAATTGTAATATTATATTTATTTAAAAATGTGTTTACATATCCTTCAAATCTTACAAGATCCGATTTAAGCATACTTTCAGCCTGTGCCTGAGTAATAGTCATCCCTGCATACACATCAGATCCATAATGACCATAGCCTATAGTATAATACTTTTCACTGCTTGTAACCTTATAAGCAGTCAATCTGCATCCCTCAAACTGTTTTATTAAATCCACTCCACTCTGACTTATTCCCATATTTGAAGTACGAAACAGATCTGTTCCATCAGATTCTTTTAGATTATCTCCCTCGCTTTTTACAGCTTCGTCGGAAGTAATATCCTTACCCGAACCGTTTTCATACATATCATACTCATAAGATTTTTTTTGTTCATCCGCATAAATCAATGAATTATATCCTCCAATAGTCGCAAAAATTATCAAAAATATTATTATAATCTTACTTTTTAGTTCACTCTTCATATTTTCCCCCTATTCAAAAATTACATATAGTTCTTTATACTCATTTATATTATGCAACTTTTTTCCCAATTTTACAAGTACATGTTATAGATTTCATATAATAAAACTGGATGCTACCTGTATAAATACAGGCAGCACCCATAAAATTAATTTGTCACACCACTTATATAACTATAGTTTCCATAAATAGCTGTTGAACCATCAAAGTCAAATGCTTTTATACGATACACATATGACGTCTTACTTTTCAATTTTTCTACACGATACGTAGTTGTCGAATTGGAGCCTATTCGAGCTATTCGTACCCATTTACCCTCACTGTATTGTTCAATAATATATCCTGAAACCTTTCTATTTTTATTCCAGTTTAAACGAAGAGCATCTTTTGCTGTTCCACCTATTTTAACCCCTGAAACAGCAGCAGGCAGTGTTGTGCCCGATATGTTTTTATAACCGCTATATAAAGCTGTATTTCCACTATACCCAAATGCCTTTATTCTAAACTGATAAGTTGTAGAATCTTTTAATCCCTCTACGCGATATGTGGTCGTAGCATTTGATGCAATACGAGCTATGCGTGTCCATGAGCCATTCTTATTCTGTTCAATAATATAACCTGATGCAGAATTATTTTTAGTCCAATTTAATCTCAAAGCATCTGTTGCTCTTCCCCCAATTTTAAAATCAGAAACAGTTGAAGGAGCCTTTGATGCTGCGGTTGTCGTTCCGGACACATTCTGATATGCACTATACAAAGGAGTATTACCATCAAAGCCATATGCCATAACTCGGAACTTATACGTTGTTCCTGCAGACAACTTTTCTACTCTATATGTTACTGTTGAATTAGACTCTATCTTTTTGATTCTCTTCCAACTACCATCTTTATACTGTTCAATAATATATCCGTTTGCGGAATTATTTTTGCTCCAATTGAGACGTAATGCATCCTTTGCTGTTCCACCAATCTTTAATCCGGAAACAGCACTCGGATTTGTTTTTCCGTTAACATATGCATACTTACCATATACAGGAGTATTGCCTGAATATACAAATGTCCTTACTCTGAACTTATATGTAGTAGATGGCAATAATTTTTCAACACGTAAAGTAGTTGTTGCATTACTACCCATCCTTGCAATTCTCTTCCAACTACCTCCGGAATACTGCTCAACAATATATCCCGATGCCTTTAAATCCTTATCCCAGTTAAGGCGTAATGCATCCACTGCACGACCACCTATTTTCAATCCTTTCATATCATTTGCAGTCACAGTTCCAGCCGGATCTTTCTTTAAGTACAAGGTTGAATATGTAATCCCATCATTTGTAACTGTAGAAGGTGCAGAACCATACGTCGCTCCATTAAATGCATTAACCGGTGTTGCCAAATATCCTCCACTTAATGATGAATTGCTATTTACCATAAACCATGTATAATTTCCATTATTAAAATATGGGCTATAATAATATTCCCATGAATAATCTGAATCATACTTTGCTTCAGGCTGGTAATTATCCCACTGATTTTCTTTTACATGACTGGTTTCATATCCATTTTCTGAGATAGTTGCCTCACTTTTATTATAATAACTATAATCTATATTTCCGGTACTATCATTATCAGCCCAGGTAGCATCAACTTCATACCATACACCATGAACATTAGAAAGATTCCATGCATGATCATAACTTGTTACTTCTATAGTATCTATTCCAACAGCATTCATTAACAGCTGAAATGTTGCAGCATAGCCAGCACAAACTGTCTTACCTTCATATACCAGGCTAAACGCCGACTGATCATATGTCCCATCCTCATATGTTGTATTAGCACAAATTAAGTCAAATGCATATTTTTCACGTTCTTCTACCAATGATGACGATTTTTTCTTTATCTGCTCTACCCAGTTGTCTATCTTATTACAAAAATAGGTAGTATATGCCGCCCTCTGATGTCCACTATCAAATGGTGAATACACACCAATGCCTAACATATACCCTTGCGATGCATCACAATAGGAAACCGTGGATCTATTGGATAAAAAATAGAATTGTGGATGTGAAAGCTTAAACATATGTATAAAATTATATACTTTTTGAATATTCCAATTAGCAAAATACAAATTATCGGTTTGTATTTTACTATTACTTATATCTTTATCGTTCGTTGCATATGAAATACAAACCTGCTCCAGCTCATTCCAGGCACTCTTCTCTTGCGCAGTAAGCTTATTATAATAATAATTACTACCAAACTTCTTCCAATAAGCCGAATCTGTTGAGCTGTAAGTTGTAATAGAATCCTCTTGTTTCTGTTCCAAGAGCTCATTAAACTCCTCTTGAGATAATTTTATCTCCTCAGTTTCCATTTTCTGATAACCGGTTCTATCAGAAGCCTTAGCATAATCTGTGTTTTCCAAACTGTGTTTAACAGAAACATCATTGCCCTCAGCAAAAACACTGATATTGGAAGAAAAAAGCATCATAACCGATAAAGTAACCGCAATAAATCTTTTCTTCATTAGTACCTCTCCTTAAACATCTCTTCTAACTATAAATGCGCCATTTATTCACTTAAAACACTGTTAATCAGGCCTTTAGCATGCTCCACCTCATCCATATTCGGCTGCATAACCCAAACCTTTGTCTTTGGTGTAGAGTAAGTAGTACATGAATCCCCTGTACCTGTTACTGAATATGAGTCAATAGTATATTTCGTATTATCAACCAACTGTTTCTTTACTAAGGTATATATATCATCTGAAGCCATGTCAGTCTGGAATGTTCCCGCAATTCCATCTAATACATTTGAATAGTTATATAAAACATCCTTTGATGAAAGCTTATTGATCATAGCAATAATCACCTTCATCTGGTTCTGCCCACGTTGTATATCACCAGCAGCAAAAGCATGTCTCTCTCTTGCAAAAGCCAGAGCCTCAATGCCTGATAAGTGGTTTACACCTACGGTATAATGTTTAACCGGTTCAACTGTAAAATCTTTGTCCGAATAAACATCAATTCCCCCCATAGCATCTATGATATCTTCAAATCCACTAAAATTCATGCGGACATAGTAATTAATCTTCACACCATACAGATTTTCAAGTGCTCCAATCGAATTTTCTACTCCATAAAGTCCGGCATGTGTAAGCTTATCCTTCACACCATTGCTCTTTGGATGCTCTATATAATAATCTCTAGGAGTATTGATCAACTGAATATGCTTAGTCTTTGTATTCACAACAGCAAGAATATTTACATCACTTCTACTTCTGACAGATACATCTCCAAAAGTATCTATACCACTGATATATACTACAAACTGATTCAGATTTGTATTTTGTTCTTTATCTACTATTTCAATATAATTTGTTATTTCTGAAGAATAAATAATCTTAACTTTGTCCTCAAAATCCTCGTATCCTTCACCATCTTTGATAACATCAATATTGGCTTTATTTAAGATCATTGCCTTGATAGTCTGATTATATAAGGCATCAACCATAGCGAATTTATCATCAAAAGCATTATAATTTGCCGATCCACCCACGCTTTTATCAATCTCATCCATTACCTTTTTAGACGAATTAACATCATAATCATCAAGATATCCTATCAAAAGCTCTGAAAGATCTGTTATTTTTTCCACATCAGAATCAGCCAGAACTGCTATAACCATCTCCGTCTTTTCTTCTGTGCCCTTGTCTGTGACTATATCCACAGTCTTGTCCACTTTATTTATGGCGATAATTCCTATTATCATAGCGGCAATCAAAGCAATTGAAATAATGCTAGTAAGTATACCGGACCACAGTTTTCTTGCTGCTAATAAATCGAATAAAATAATAAGCACAACTACACCTATTGCAACTACAAGAAACTTTGTCGGCAAAATATTCATTTTTACTACTTTAGTCAACACAACAACCGATGTGACAAGAAAAGCCATGGCAATCAGCCACACTATATACTTAAATGAAAACTTCTTATCACTTTTTTCTTTCTTTACTTCTCTGATATTATTCTCTCTCATGGTGCCTCCTTCTAGTTCACATTAACCTGTAGATCAAATAACGAATTGATCATCTTAAGATAACATTCATCATGCTCTGCTGCAACAAGCATCGGGGCATACGCGTCACTACCTGATATATTATACATATATGAAAATTTTTCATTCTCGGCATTTCCAAAATGACATTGATACTGTTCAACAAAATCCAGTATTCCTTTTTGAATTTCCATGATTCCGGATTGATTTGCATCTAACCTGCCAAACCGGAATCCATATTTACCATCATCCATGCTAAAGCCCATAAACTGTGGAGTTGGTGACGATAACAGCAGCTCCCAATATACATTGTAATCCTTATTGAGATCATGTTGCTTCATAAGATTCCTGTTATGAGCAAATGAATACAAATATGATACAAGCTCTCCGCTCTGTAAAAATGAATCACTGGCATCAGTCTCCACATTGTGTACAGTATTAGTTCCGGCTATCACACCAATAACCTCACAATTTATATCCCACTCTTTTTCGAATAAATATCTCAAAGACATTGCACCGCTTCCTGCCCAGCCAATATCAATGACCGCAATTTTTTTCGAATCACCGATGAGCTTACCATAATACAACTTAGCTGCCTTGTGCTCATTTTCATAATGATGTAATACTCTTTCCCAATTACTTACAAGAAAACTCTTAATAACAGCCGCATTATCATTCGTAAGGTAATCGTTACCATTAACTTCATGACATTCTGCCAACATATCAGCAAGTTCCATCGAATCAAAAATCTTTTTAACAGTTATTTTCTGATTCACCTTATGGTAGAGAAATCTTCTAAAGAAATCATACCTATTTCCATTTGCCATGAGCTTTGTAGCTGCTTTCCTTGACCAATATGCATACTCCACAGCCTCATTAGGAAATAGCTTTTCATATACCTGTTTCAGTATATCCCCATCTCTAGAAAGAAACAATACTTTATCTATACAATTTTTTCTCACATAATCATGAATAAAACAGCAATATCCCATGGCAAAAATCCCACCATAAATATATCCATATTCATATTCACGAGAATATCCCGAAATACCATTATAAATATGGTTATTAACAATTCCTCTATAGGCTCCACCGATAATACTGCTTATCTCATTTGCTCTATAGTCTATCGAATGCTTATTTACATTCGGATAATAGCAGCTTGATATACCACGTCGCTTTGGAATCTTTACATCGCTGTGTTCATTATCCCCTACATGAATCATCTGCTCAGGTGCAATCTGCATTTCACTCAAGACAACATCATAAAGTCTGCCATCTGATTTACTCTTATCATATTCGCATGACACATAAAGCCTTTCAAATCCGGTATACCCATTACCGTGAAGAAGCTCCTCCAGAAAAGCTTTCGACAGATACATATCAGAAGTAATCACAACTCTCTTTCCTGATTTGATGAGTTTATCAAATACCTTCTTCATAAATGGATTTGCATAACAAAACTCCAGCTCATATTTGTGCTCTAATGCCATTCCATCATCCACTGATATATCTATCATTTCACTTAACTTAAGCCATATATCCCTAAAATTCACCTCATAAGTGCCGAATTCAGTATATTTTTCAATTCTTGCTGTATACTCAGCATCTTCTCTAATACGCTTAAAATCAAGAAGCCCGATTTCATTTCCCATGAGATAAAATAAATCCGTAGGTGCCGAAAAAGGTCTGAATATCAAGGTATCAAATATATCAAATGAAACAATATCATACTTCATTAATTCACTAACTACATCATCCACACTTTTTCCCTGCCTGAATCTGACCATTGATTCTGATTCAGTAAGCGGAAGTTTCTTATGTTTGCCCGAATTGCTAGCATTAACCTGCTTAGGATAATGTCCTATAGTAAAGAAGCATATTACATTAAGCAATATAAGATAGATCCATGACAATATATTTTTATATCCATGCGCTCTGTCATGATAATTATGATATTTTTGTCTTATTCCCGGATGACGATTCACCAGAAAATTATATACAGCTAATCTCATACATCACTGCTCCCACGTAATATAGTTGGAATTGTCATAATCAAAATCTTCAAATCCAAAATGATTGAATAATTCTCTATATATATCATATCCCATCTCAATTTTTCCAAAAAATCAGTATGGTAATCACCATGAACCTGCGCATATCCTGTAAGTCCGGCTTTCACAGTAGTTCTAAAATTATACTCAGGTATTTCTTTTAAAATATCTGCTATAAGTTCCGGTCTTTCCGGTCTCGGACCTACCAGACTCATATCACCTTTTAATATATTGACCAATTGCGGTAATTCATCAATCTTTGTTTTTCTTATGATATATCCTACTTTTGTTATACGATTATCCTTGTGCTTTGTTATGTATATTTTTCCATCTTCAATATGTTCTATCATACTCCTGAATTTCAGAATAGAAAAAATCTTTCCATCCTTGGTGCATCTGTCCTGCCTGTAAAAAACGCTTCCTCCATCCTCTATTTTTATTGCAATAGCAACAATAAGAAACAGCCAAGATGTAAGAATCAGTCCAATAATGGATATTACTATATCAAAAAAACGTTTTACTATAACAGCCTTTTTAGATATAGCAGGTCTTTGGCAATAAAAGCAAGGCTGATCGCTATCCTGTGTCAGATATGATGCTCTAAGCTGTATATCCGAAATCTTTGTAGACAAATATACATCTTTTCCCGCCTCAAAACAAGTCTTTAAAATATCGTTACGTTTTTCTGCCGTAACGTCATATATATATATAATTTCATTGCTCATTATCTCAGCAATCAATTTCTTTTCTGTTTCATCAATAGATATACAGTCATCAATAATGCGCATATCTTTTGGAGTTTCCTTTTCATATATATAAAGTATCTTTCCCTTATTTCCGGGATAAATACACTTATTCCAAAAAATACATAATGCAAAAATTGAAATCAGGTGCATAACCAACATAATAATGTATCCTATCCACCATTTTTCATCAGCAAACAGTATTCCAATTCCACGAGTTTTACCATGATCCAAATAATATGTATACAAAAAAACTCCCATTACAAAATCCGTTGCAATACACTTAAACAGAAGACTTAACTCTCTCTCATAATATAGATGTACAGTCCTGCCATGATTATTACATGTAATAATGTAAGTTAGAAAAATATATCCAAGCATCATAAGAGAACTTACTTTGTCGAACGGCACTGCAAGGAAAAATAATCCATATTCTATTACTAATACTATAAGGATAAGCAGGCTTGAAACCTGACATCCCGCTGAAATTTTAGATTTCATATCTTCTCTTGTATTTTCTTTCTACTAATCTCCAGGCAACTGCATTTTTAAGCTTATTGCCCTTCATCTTGCCCAATCGTTTATGGTATTTTTCAGGATTGATCCTATTTAGCCAATCCAAACCTTTTAAATAATCCGCCATTGCCCGAATCACATAATACTCTGTAATATAATCGTTTTTAATATGATGTAACGTAATAGTATCCTTCCATCTAATAAAAACTGATTTAGGATTATCATTCAAAGAATGTAGTGAATTAACAAATAACGGATTTCTTGTGTCATAATAATGCATTATTGGAGTCATACGCTTTTCAAATGTCTCATGCCACACATGTACTCCTTCAATTATGATTGGTGGCTTTCCACATCGAAGTCCATACTCGACATCATCACAATGGATAAAAAATGGAATGATATCATTGTCCTTCACAAAACTCATCGGAAAACAGCAAAACCACCAACCACCATACTCTGCTCCGGAACCATAATTAACTCTTCCGGGTATATAATTCTCTGAGGTAATCTGTCTCATGTACTCCACATGTTTCAAATTACCTCCATTCCATATTTCTGCAGCTGTATATTGAATATCCGGCCTGTCCATACAAAACATACGTCCTGCGACCGGATTATCAATATACTTTTCTGAAACCTTACTCAGGTAATCAAAGAGAATATAAAACGCTTCAATATCAAATTCCACATCATCATCCATAAATATAACATGTGAAAATGTACTGCTGTTTTTTCTGATTTCTTCCAATCCACGCTGAAAACCGCCCGAGCCTCCTGTATTTCTGTTATGAAATACATGTAAAAAAGTATCATTATGCTGTTTCAGCTCACAGCCATTGTCAACAACAAAAATCTGAAGCCTTCCGTAATACTTTTTCTCATTTTCTTGAAAAAACTTTGACTTTAAAAGCTTTGATATATTCTTCTCTACAAATTCATTTCTATGATATGTACATATATTAACAGCTATATTTATATCTCTCAAATTATACTCCTAAGCTAACTCTTTCTCACACATATCAAGTGCCGATGCAATAACCGCATCCATATCGTAATACTTGTACTCTCCGAGACGTCCACCAAAGATAACCTTCTCTTCTTTATCAGCCAAAGCCTTGTAATCAGCATATAGCTTACCATTTTTCTCATCATTTACAGGATAGTATGGCTCATCTCCCGGTTTCCACTCTGAGCTGTATTCCTTACTGATTATAGTCTTTGGAAGATCATTTCCATTCTCATCTTTTCCGAACTCAAACCATTTATGCTCGATAATACGTGTCCATGGAGTCTCTCTATCTGTATAGTTAACAGCAGCATTTCCCTGGAAGTTAGGCTTGTCAAGAATCTCATTCTCAAATCTTACTGATCTGTACTCAAGATTTCCAAGAGAATAATTAAAGTATGCATCAATTGCACCTGTATATATTACCTTATCTGCCATAGCATCATACTCAGCCTTCTTCTCCAGATAATCCTCATTGAGACGTACCTCAATACCCTCGAGAAGATTTTCTACCATCTTGGTATATCCACCTACCGGAATTCCCTGATAAAGAGCATTGAAATAGTTGTTGTCAAAAGTAAGACGAACCGGAAGTCTCTTAATGATAAATGCAGGAAGCTCCTTACAATCACGTCCCCACTGTTTCTCAGTATACCCCTTTACAAGCTTCTCATAGATATCTCTACCTACAAGTGATATAGCCTGCTCCTCGAGGTTCTGTGGCTCTCCCTTTATCTCTGCCTTCTGCTCCTCAATCTTTGCAGCGGCTTCCTCAGGAGTTACAACACCCCACATTTTATTAAATGTGTACATATTAAAAGGCATTGAATAAAGCTCACCTTTATAATTTGCAACCGGTGAATTTGTGAATCTGTTGAAATTTGCAAACTGTGTAATGTAGTTCCATACCTTTGTGTTGTTTGTATGGAAAATATGAGCTCCATACTTGTGGAAATTGATTCCCTCTACCTTCTCAGTATAAACATTTCCGGCAATATTCGGACGCTTGTCTATAACAAGCACACTCTTTCCTTTTTCCTTTGCCTCGTGTGCAAAAACTGCTCCATATAAACCAGAGCCTACTACTAAATAATCGTACTTCATAATATAATTCTCCTTTTTATTTTGTTGTTCCGGGTATCATAGCGAATCCACCGTATATGGCTGTTTTTCCATCATAACCGAATGCCTGTACCCTGAAAATATATGTTGACCCAGATTTTAAGCCAGATACACGATAAGTTGTAGTATTGTTATTACCAATTCTGGCAATTCTCACCCATGTACCATTCTTATACTGCTGGACAATATAACCACTTGCTTTACTGTCTTTATTCCAATTAACCCTCAAGGCATCCTTTGCTGTACCGCCAATTCTTATACCGGTTACTGTAGCCGGACTTGTCTTTCCGTTAATATACGCATAATTACCATATAATGCAGTTTTTCCATCAAATCCAAATGCCTGTACTCGAAACTTGTACGTTGTGGATGCACTTAACTTCTCAACACGATATGTAGTTGTGCTATTCTCACCAATTCTCGCTATACGTGTCCACTTTCCACCTTTATACTGCTCTACAATATATCCTGATGCCTTACTGTTCTTCGTCCAATTTAAACGAAGTGCATCTGCTGCATGTCCGCCAATTTTCAATCCTGATATCGTAGCAGGATTTGTAATTCCACTAATATTCTTATAAGAACTGTATGTGGCAGCATTGCCATTCAGCTTAAATGCTTTAACTCTAAAATTATACTTGGTAGAAGGACTTAATTTCTCTACTCTATATGTAACAGTACTGTTGCTTCCTATTCTTGCAATTCGAGTCCAGCTTCCACTCTTATATTGCTCAACAATATATCCATCTGCAGATGTATTCTTATTCCAGTTTAATCTAAGAGCATCACCAGCTCGTCCACCTATCTTTAGACCAGAAACAGCAGACACGGTTGATTGGGCTGGAGCCGGTTCATTTTTTGCAGTTACCTTTATATTGTATACCACTTCACTAACATCGTAAGCTTTAGGTGATACCTTTAAGTAATATGATCCAGCCACTAAATCCGTAGAAATAACTGATTTAATGTTAGTATCCCCACAATACACATCACCTTTGCTAACCTCTTCACGATCTGTATTGTATAATCTTACATCCCATCCATGAGATGTGTCCTTATCATACGCTTTACCAAAGTCTATACTAACTGTTCCATTCTTTTTTAAGGTAAACTTATAACAATCTTCATTCCAACTAGTTGTTGTGCCATAATATGTTGTATTAACATTCATTAGATTTGGCGTAGCCAAATCATCATTCAATTCCTTTTCCCACACCGCACTAGATGAAAAATTAATATTAAAATTATATGTTACACTAGTGTCATCATAGTCTATCGGCTTTATTAAAATATAATATGTACCTTTAGGTAAACCATATTCACATGTAGAATCAGTCTTTGAATTTCCGCAATTAAAAGTCCATTCTATATATTTTTCCTGCTCAGAATTATAAAGAATAACATTCCAACCATGATCTGCATTACTATCATACTCTTTTCCAAAGTCTATACGAATATGTCCAGCATTTGCCATTGAAAACTTGTAATAATCAATATCCGTTGAATCACTATTAGAAATAGAACCATAACATACACTATTTGTATTCACCTTAGTAGCTGTAGAGAACGAATTATTTGCTTCCTTTTCCCAAGAATTACTAGCAGAATACACAAGTGTAAAATTATACTTAGTATCTGTCCACTCCCATCTTATACCCTTTATCCTTAAATAATATGTTCCTGAAGCTAATCCCAATACACTTGAGCTATCAGTTTTTGAATTTCCACAACGAAATTCATCTCTCTTAATAATTTCCCAATTACTATTATAAACTTCAACCGTCCAGCCTCGATTACTATCTTCATATTCTTTTCCAAAATCTATGCGAACTGAACCAGCACTGCTTAATGTAAATTTATAATTATCCACTTCATCACTTTTAGATAACTCGCCATAATTTTTTTTATTTACAAAAATACTCTGACTAGCTGATTCAGAATCACTAGCATATGTTTTTACAGATGATTCTGTATTAATTTCTTCATCTTCAACACTATTTGATGGCATAATGTCTACTGAATTACCATCATTTAATTGTACTTCTACATCTTTAGCTTCACCAGTATTCTCCACATCTAACTGATTAGATGCTGTGTCCTTAATTTCAGAACCACCAATTATGTCATCCTGACTAATTGTTTCATCTGATATCAATTCTTCTGCGGATTTGTTTGATTCACTACTTTCTTCCGTGGATGTCACAGAATCTACTCCTGTAGATTCTGAATTTTCACTAAAGTCTGCAGCAAATGCTGAAAAGCTCCCTGACATTACTATTGCCAGGCTCAAAAGCGTTGCTATTATTTTTTTCTTCATAGTACTTTACCTCCAACAAATTAATATAAGACAATTACTGAATTGATATTTTCAAAGTTTTATAATCACTGTACAATACAGCACTACCATCAAAATAAAATGTTTTAGCTCTAAAATCATGTCCAAACTGTTCTTTTTTATTTTCAATTTTACAATTTCTTACTTTTTCATTACCAACTCTTGCAACTCTAATCCAATTAGCATCTATAAGTTCTTCTATAATTAATCCACTATAATGTATATTATCTTTTACACTCCATGAAAAAACTATATCCTTTTTATTTATTGATTCAACTTCAAATTTTTCAAGCCCACTAACCTTCAAAGATAATGCATTCTTTGCTGCTAATGAAAATTCCATTTTTTTAACATCGTCCATAAAATGCTCTCTTCTTAGAGAAGATTTCCAATCACGTTTATCTAAGAATGCTAGAACATTATATTTTTTAACATCTTCCAGTGATATTTCTTTTAAAGTATTGATTTTATCATTATCTATATTATTAACCAGTTCCTGACCTTTTTCATTATTAACAATAATTGCAGAAACCCCATACTTGTGTTCAACAGTAGAATCAAATCTATCTATTCCCCAACAATCGCCTATTGTTATATCTCCGTACCTTCTGTTTCCCTGATATTTGCACTGCATACATTGAGACGATAATCCAAGCGAACATGTATGATATACTTTTAAATACGAATCAGAATCAATACTTTCAACTAATTTGCTACCATCCTTCATCTCCATCAAAATAGATTTTGCATCCCAAACAGAATTCGTATCTTTCTTATATCTAAAATTATAATTTTTTATATTTCCTGAGGCATTCTTCTCGATAATATACTTATTGAATATATCAGCACTCGGACAGTTTGCACATAACAAATCTACCAGTATTAGATTAGAATATGGAATCTTTAAATATTTTTTTAACCCTACTACCTGACAAGGAGTTCCTGTAAACAATACTTTGGTTCCATTATTCAATTTTTCTTTAATTGTTTTATAAATATTTCCCATATAACTTTGGAAATATTTTGATTTTTGAAGTTTATACAAATCAGCTTTATTATCAATAATTATATGTTCTACTCTAAAATCATTTTTCCATGCAGCCCCCACTACTATGCCACCACTCTCTAACACAGTTTCTGCTAATGCAGTAAAGGCACCACCTGATGAACTTTCTTTTACAGTATTAAGATTTTTATGAATAAATGCATAAGAAACGGGCTCGTTACTGTTAAAATTTTTAGGTCTTTCTAATGCTGGACACACATCTATACATTTGCCACATTTTATACATTTATCTTCTGATACATATGACCTATATATTCCATCTTCATCGCCTTTAAGTTCAATAACACCTACAGGGCATTCAGAAACACATGCTCCACAACCAACACATTTGTCATATGATAAAACATCGTTTATAGATACTGACGCTTTTCCTTTTTTATTTGCAAATTCATTCTTTGGTCTTTTTACATTATCCTCTAGCCATTTTTTACCTTCACTTGCATTCTTGTCAATTACTGAATTAACATATCCATAATCAACTCGCTCTAAAAAATCTGTATATGACAAATTATCTATATCTTTGATATCTATCAGTCGATTTTCTAATCCACACATACCTAAAATTGACTTAAATCGTTCAATTCCTCTTTCATAATTTGCCACAACAATAAATGGTTTATTAAAAATCAGTGCAAAACACATTCCATGAAAACTATCTGTAATAACATATTCCGCCTCTTTAAAACCTTTTAATAAATCTGCTGCCCATATATTCGGCAGCGTATTATCCAAATTAAGTTTAGCTTTATTAACTTCATAATTCGCTGAGAAACCATCTAACGCGTTAATGGATTTAAGCTCTGTCTTTTCCGAAAAACTTTTAATCAATTTTCTCTTTTCAGCAGTAGGATCCAATATATAAGAGAATATATAATTTTCATTAAAATTCAATTTTGATTTTTCAGCTAAATCTTCCCATAGTTTTTTAGGTGCAATTAAAACGGGTTCTAGCACATGTGTCGCGTTAATCCCATAATTTTTTTTCATATAATCTATAGCACTTTTTTCTCTAAGAGATATCGCATCATACCTATTCAGTAATTTCCTAATTTGAGCATAATACTCATCTTTCTCTTGTATAAGATTTCCAAAAGATGTCGAAAAACTAATTCTCTTTTTCTCATCTCTTGTGAATCCCAAATGAAAGAAATAATCATATCTTCTATCCTTTTTATTTGGATCATTATGCCAAATTTGATCCGACCCGGTCAAAAATGAATCACACATATCATTATATTCATTAACCCTTTCAAATGGCAAGCAATCTGAAAGTTCACTATCCTCATATACTGCTTCAAAAAACTTCTTCGCGTGAGGTTCAAAACCATTATTTGGTGTAACAATATTTAAAGGCTTTAATCCCATATTTTTAAGCAACGAAAATGTCGCATACCCATTCAATAATGAACCATAATTCCCCCAATACCAACATCCAACTATACCTACATCATATTTTGCCATTCTACTTACCTCTTATTTTTTATTTTTCGTGGAATACTCGTTAATTTCAAAGCTAATTTGTATGACTTTGATTTTCTTGTTTCTGACAATCTCCATGCAAAATCATCTCTCTCTGTTCTAAGCCTTTCTATTTCTTTTTGCATATTCTCGATTCTATCATTATATGTACGCACATCATCTATCACAAAATGATCATATAAAAACGTGTTTTCTTCTACTAATTCTGAAACATCCTTACCTGTTAGTACAACATTTTCAATCTTGCTCAAATTATATATTTGCTCAATTTGCTCATAATGCATCTGATTTGTGCATAATCCATTATGATTATCCCAAAACTCAGTTAAATCAGTTTTTCCTTCATAAATATCATAAAATTTATTTAAGAAATCATCTATGTTACCAGCTTTAAACCTAAAATTATCTGAATCTGATAATTCAGATGCTCCACCAGCATCACTAGACAAAATCGGAACACCAAATGATACCATTTCAATTGCCACTTGAGGTAAATTATCCTCCCATAAAACAGGTATAATTCCCAAATTCACTCCTGTTAAAATTCGATTTAAATCACCATGATTATATCCATGAATAATTTCTATATTATGAAATGATTTTAATTTTTCTCGTATCATTTCATCTTTTCCTTGTGTTGTAGTAGTTAACACCAAATCAATATTCATGGCGTACTCTTTTTTTACTTTTGCCAAAGAATCTAATAAAAATGGATATCCCTTTTCTTCGTAATCTAAATTCGATCCCAAATAAGCAATTTTTAAGTAATTGTCTCTATCGCAGTTTGATCTTCCCATTTGAAATTCTGCAACTCTAGTTCCAATATAACTAAGTATTAATTTTTTCTTATCAAATCCATTGTCTATCGCAATTTTCATAACTTTTTTAGATACACAAAGAATACTATCCATATTCTCATTCAATGTTTTTGTGGCACGTTTTTTAAATTCTATAAATTTTGAGGCATCTTTTTTTATATTAAGCCTATCAAAAGAAAAATAATCACTCCACTCATAGCGTTTTTCAACATCGAAATTACCATCATTATTTACTAATCCTCTGTTGATCATTTCCTGTGAATAATTTCTCATATTCGAACGATCTATACACTTATCACAATCATTAGCCGTACAATCTGGAACACAATTTACATGCTTAGCTCTGTTGAAGTAAAATCCAGTCATACACATAGGAACATAATTATGTATAGAGAATATAAATTTTGTATTATTAAACTCTTTCTTCAATTCCAAAATATCCAACGACAAACCTTCTATATTATTAAAATGTATTGCCTCAAACTGACCATATTTTGTTATAAATTTTCTAATTGTATCCTTTAATATTTCACTCTCAAATGCCACCTCTGGATTTCCAAATAACATATCCTGTGGTGCTGGAACTGGTGAATTAACAACTTCAAAAGTTTTACATCTATCACCAAATATATTTTTTATTTTACGAACATAACATTCTTTTTTGGAAATATCATATGCCCAGCCACTACTCAAAAAATAAACATCAACATCTGGTCTATTCTGTATGATTGTTTGAATTAAATTTCTACAATATACAGTAACCCCGCCACCTGCTCTATTTGGATTGTCAAATGGTACCCAATTATATATTAATACTTTTTTTCTATCTTCATATAAATTTTTTATAGGTGACCTGAATTTCAAAAATGTTTTCTTATCATAATCATTAAAATCATCTCTAATTACCATTGGATTTATTTTTTCTAACATTTCTCGTGCTTTACTATAAAAAAGTTGTTCTTTCCCCTCATAATTAGACTCTTCTATAGCCCCACACAAATACATCAGAGCTCTTGCATAAGCTAATTTAAGTGTTTCCTCATCCTGACAATTATATCTTTTTAAAACATCTAAATTATCCTGCATTCTATCAAACGGAATATTGAAATCATAACCTTTAGATGAAGACCCTTCCACCTCTGTTCTATAGTTATAAAACGGACGTTTAGTCCAATATATACTCTTAGCACAACACATTGTTTCAAAAAAGAACGGATTATCTACCCATCCACCCCCTTTGGCTTCCTTAAATTTTATATTATTATCTTCAATTAAGCTACGTTTATAAATAGCAGACCAAATTGATGGATGTCCCCATAAAATCTGCGGATACTCTTTGATAGTAAATGGCATGGCAAGTTCTGGCATATTATTTCTTTCCTCATTTACTACCTTAGTTATTTTTCCTGATTCATCTTCATAGCAATTCCAAAAATTACTTTTCACAATATCTATACTGCCATCATTACTATATAAATATAGTTTTTCAAACATATTTTTTTCTATGTAATCATCCGCTTCAACACATCCTATATATTCTCCTGTCGCAACAGAAAGTCCGGCATTCATAGAATGTCCATTTCCGCCATTAGGTTTATGTACAACTTTAAATCTGCTGTCCTTCTCTGCAAATTTATCCATAATTTCTGGTGAACTATCTGTAGATCCATCATCTACACATATAATCTCTATATCTCTTAAAGTTTGACTTTGGATACTTTCTAAACACTGTTTTAAGTATTTTTCCGCATTATAGATAGGCACAATTATTGATACCTTAACGTTTTGATTACTCATTTCTTTTTTCACTTCATTCTTCATCTCTTTTTCTCCTTAAACTTAATCTTATATTTTTTCAATTATATTTTGAACATTTTTTTTATAAATATAGGTTCCCAATGAATAACAAAAAACTGAACAAAAAAACAGTTTTGCCCACAGAGTTCCATTTGCTACCATTCCATCAATAACACATATTCTTGCTAGCGCTATTGATACATATACTGGATTTAGTGAAATTAACTGCTGCATTAATGGCGATAATCTTGAAGTATCATAAAATATTGCTGATGCATAAAATACAAATAACGTAAATATTTTGTAAAAATATGTAATATCAGCAAACGTCACATTAATTATAGCAAGAATTTTTCCTATACCTAAAATCATAACTATAAACATAATGATATTGGGCACAACTAAAAGCCATTCCCATTTAGGTTTCAACCCATAATACAATGCAACAATAACAAAAATTATAATAGAAAAACAAAAGTTAACAAATGCAACATATACTCTTTCTACTGGATATAAACTTCTCGAGATTGCTGAATTTATCAAAAAATTCTTATTGCCAGATAATGCAGTCAAACAACTTGTTGTACCCTCTCCAAACAAGGAATTAATCATTGTTCCAATTAATATATATATTGGGAAATACACAAAATCTTCATTTCCAAACATCTTTGTAAAAAGTAATGCCATTACCACCATATATATAAATGGATTTATAATCTGCCATAATTGCCCCAAAAATGCAGACGAATTATTTCTTTGCCTATCCCTTTTTGCCAGTAGCCTAACTACATAAATATTATGCTTAAGCTGTTCAAAATCTATTCTTCGGATATTCATTTTACAACCTCACCATAATTCTATTTATAAATAGTTTAAAAATAACCTTTCCCAACAAATACATTGCAACACTCCATATCAAAATCTCAATAACAAAATACATCTCTGGTTTATTGCCATATACCATACAATCTCTTGTAATCTTTATAAATGCGTATAAAGGATTATGAACTATGAAATTCTGTATTCCTTCTGATACCCAATCTATTGAGTAAAACATTGCGACAAAAAATCTTAAAATAAACACAATATTAGCATGTATATTCCTGATATCTGGAAATATTGTAAAAATAATAGCTAATACGTATGATGTTCCAGCTATAAATAAAAGAAAAAGTAAAAATACGACTGGCATATAAAATATATTAATCGTTAATCTTGCTCGATATACTAAAAGAACCAATATAAATGGTATAAACCCCAATAACGTATTAAAGAAAGCTGTCAGCACTCTTGATAATACTAATAATTCTCTTGGAAGTTTTGTTTTATATATAAAATCACGATTATCCTTGAGGCAAGTAAGTGATGTAGTCGTTGCTGTACTAAAACATTCAAACAATAAGAATCCAGCAAAATAATATGCCGGATACTTGTCTATACCCTTACTAAATACAAAAGAAAACATAAATACAACCAAAATCATTCTCAAAAGCGGATAAAAAATGCTCCAAAGTATTCCCATATAACTTCTGGCGTATTTACGCTTAAGCTCACGTTTTGTAAGCTCCCATAATGCAAACTTATATTCACTTATATATTCTTTTAATGATCTTCTATACATTTTGCTGTTTCCTATATGCTGCACAAACGGTCTTCGGATCTCCTACCATCTGAAGCTTTCCTTTCTCTATCCATACAACCTTTGAACAGTTATCAAGAATTGTTCCCATGCCATGACTTACCATCAGTACAGTTGAGCCTCCATGTATCATTTCCTTAACTCGTGCAAGACTCTTCTTTCTGAAAAATTCATCTCCTACAGAAAGCACCTCATCCAGTATAAGGATTTCAGCCGCATCTCCTGCTGTTGCTATTGCAAATCCAAGTCTGCTGACCATACCACTTGAGAAATTCTTCACTTTCTCATCTACGAAATCCTGCAATTCTGCAAAATCTATAATTTCATCAAAATGCTCATCTATAAATTTTTTACTGTATCCAATGATTGCACCATTGAGATATATATTTTCTCTAGCAGTAAGCTCCATATCAAATCCGGTTCCAAGTGTAAGAAGCTGAACTTTTCTTCTATCAACCACTACTTTACCACCTGATGGATTAAGAGCACCTGATACTATCCTGAGCATCGTACTCTTTCCCGAACCATTTGTTCCGATTATACCAACAACCTCGCCCTTATATACATCAAAACTAACATGATCCAAAGCATACAGCTCACGATAATTTATCTGATGCTTTAATTTCTGAATAAGGAAATCCTTCATTCCTGAAGCACTACTGTTAGAAATTTTAAACTTCATAGTTACATCCTGAACTGATATTATAGGTTCCTCGCCTTTTTCATTCAAGTGATTCTCTGTCTTCTCTACATCATCATTCTTGATCTGCTTTATATCATTACTTACAATGACCCTTTTCTTCTTAGAATTTTTCTTTTTGCGTCTTGCTCTGCCAACTTCACGCCCCCAAAAATAAACTAACACAATGAGTGCCAATCCCGTAATAATTGCAATTATCATTATGAATATCAATTTTCCGGTCATCGGCTTTGCGTCTGCAATATTTTCATCTACATTCCACAGTGTAAGCTTGTCTGCTTCAACCTTATAAAAGCCACTCTCTCCATCACTTCTAAGGGCATAGCATATATTCTGCTTTTTGATAACATCTTCTGTCAAGCCTTCCGGCCAGCTATCGCTGGCATATGGAGATGTATAATAATAAATAGTATTACCTGTATTATAGAAATTGCACTCATACAACTGTTTCTGCGAGTTACTGTAACTATATAAATGTGTCTCACCGTTAGAATCCACTAACGAAAGGAAAAATATATCTTGTGCTTCATTTGAATAAAACGTCACATCCATATCCCCAAGCTTTCCAGGAACAAGCACATATTTCCAGCTAACACTCTCAGGAACATACTGATTCGAGTCAACAACATAATAATCTGTATCATTAAGTTTAATTGAAGGTTCAAGATGTGGAATATCGGTCTCGAATGGTCCAACATATTCCGTCGGTTCTTCTGTTCGTGGTGTGCCTGTATCCTCTCCTTCTATTGTGATTCCTGCCTCATCCAGTTCAGTCATGTCAAACTGTTCTGTACTATTGGCATCGGAGGTATATATATATGCGTTCTTTACCTTTATGTAGGCATCACCACCACTTATCGTTTTGAATGAAAGCATATATTTTATCTGATCTGACACTCCAATTCCCTCGAGAGTTATCACACCGTTTGATTCCGATTCAGCACCTCCGGTATACTCCATCCGTGATTTATCATATTCCACTTCAACATGATAAGATCCCATTTTTGATTCTGTTTTCAGATATACACCTACCTGAAATTGTGAATTATCCCGTGCCTCGTAACTCTCTGAACCAAATGTAACACTACCCGTTGCAGCATAAACATCTGTAGGACAATATAATATTGTGATTACCATGCACATAACTGCAACTGCGTATACTATCTTGTTTAATACTATCTTTCTCATCTCATCCTCATTTGAATTCTTTTTCTTATATATACAAATTTCTTATATTGCTCTGCTGAACGCAGGCTTCTATCCACACTTTCCCCCAAGCGCACAATACTTCCCTCTATCCACGCACTTTCATGGATTTCTTTTTTTGATATGCCAAGCATTATAAGCATTTTAGGTATAAACCTCTGATTTACTATTTCCTCATGACTCAGCTCTGCTGCTACCTTTTTCAGATTTCCTTCCAACACATCATCCGAAAACAGCAGATCTCCGAACTCTTCCACTTCAGTTTTTGTCGGATGTGCCATAAGCGGTTTCAAAAGCTTTTCCACAAACCGAACATCACTTTGCTTATCATAGATATTTATTTGATTCAAATAATTCAATAACTGTCTTACGTTATCCTGTATTATCTCCTTATTTGGATTCTGCTCCATATCCATCTGTGGGATATATCTATCAGCTTCTTTACTGTATCCAATAGTCATCCCCTCCGGAGATGTAAATACAGCTTCAAACAAGCAATTGCTAAAATAAGATTTTCTATCCAGTCCTGTTTTCGGATTAAAGTAGAAACCATGATACATATCCGAAGCTTCCTCCTTCGGTATTTCATATAGTCCAAAGTAAAATCCGTCTATCCTGTCCTTTTGTGTCAGATGCCTGATTGTCTGCTGTAAAGTTCCAACCCATCCGCTGTCAACCAGACCATACTTTATATCATCTAATAACCCTTCCTGCCTTAAATATCCAATAGCATTAGGATATGCTATCTTTGAGTGCCTTTGTATGTAAGCAAGAAGTTTACGATTATCTGCAAATTTACTTTTTAAAATCATGATTTCCTGATAGTTTAACATTCTATCAAGCTCATTGTCCATCTCACATTCTTTTGCCACATCATGGATTTCTTCATCCGTCAGCGCTGCACGCTTCATGATACGTCTAAATGTCACATCTATTCCGCCTATAAAGATTCTATCCAGGCACTTTTCGCCCAGCATGGCATACTCCGGCACTCTCATAGAATACCTCGACACATTAAGATATCGTATCTCTATATCTATATTCATTTTTCGACACAAGTCTTTAGCCACCAAAAACATCTGATAGCCATCTCTTGACAGGAAATACAGTCTTTTTATGCCTTGCTGTTGAGTCTGCCCGATAACCCATATCACAAACTCTATCATTACAGGTATCATTGCTGTATTATACAGGCTATTCTCTTTTTGTTTCTGAAAAGCATCTCTGTATATAGACCTGCTATTTATTATTTGCCTGTAATAATCAATTCGCTCTCTAATTCTTTCTTCCATGGTTTCTTTCGTGTTTTCATTCTTTTTAATATGTAAATCATTTCTCTGGGTACCAGACATGCTATAATCGGTCTGAACACATATACCCATCCGGTCGGAAACAGAACATGGAGCTTATTAAAGTTCTCAAATCTGACCTTTGCCTCATTTATACCGCGTTTAAAATCACGTCTTCTATATGAATCACTATCCTCGCGATATGTAAAAAGTGTTTCCTGTATATTGTATCCTCTTTTTCCCATCTGCCTGAGTCTCATAAATATCTCATAGTCCTCACACAATAATGTTTCTTCAGATACCTTATATCCATCAGTTTCTTCAAATAGAGAAGCTCTGTACATAACGGTAGGATGTATATATGGTGAATACTTCAGGTAATCTTTCTCTGCCGGTGCCTCCGGCATTTCTCTTGTTCCCCATATTCCATTTTCATCCAGAAGTCTTGCATTACATCCACACCAGCTATACTGTGGATTCTTTTCTAGGAAATCGTACTGCACTTTCAATCTGTTTGGATCTGATATATCATCGGCATCCATCCTGGCTATATACTTGCCTCTTGCCTGCTCTATACACGCATTAAGTGAAAATGCAAGCCCATGATTCTTTTCCTGCCCGATTAATACTATTCTTGGATCTATTTTTTTGATTTTTTCTAAGATTAAAGCGGCATCCGGCTGTGATCCATCATCATATATTATGAATTCAAAATCCTTAAAGGTCTGATTAAGTATAGAGTCAACAGCTTCTCTCAGGACTTTCTCATCATTTTGATTGTACACACCCATTATCACCGATATAGACACATCATATTTACTCATAAACCAATTTCCCTATACACCTGATTCATTATCAGGTTAGTGCGCTCTTTAGAAAACCATTGTACCTTTTTTATTCCCTTTTCAACCATAATTTCAGCCAAATCAGGATTATCTTTTATCTTTTTAATATAATAGGCAAAGCTGTCTATATCATCAGGGTCGCATGCAAATGCATTGTCCCCATGATTGACATATTCTCTTGTTCCTCTGTTGTCACCTACTATAAGAGGTACTCCACATGCCATAGCTTCAAGAGCCGCCATCCCAAGTCCCTCTCTTACTGAAGGGAAAACAAAGCAATCTGCATCTTTCAGTACTTCACGTGTGTCATTAACATATCCACACAAGTGAACCTGATTCTCTAATTGATTTTCAGTAATCATATTTTCCAGCTCAGCTTTTGCTTTGCCTTTTCCATATATGTAATATTGTATATTTTTATCATTCAATTGCTTAATGGCTTTTATAACTACTCTGTGATTCTTATTTCGATTAAGTTCGCCTACTGACACTATTCTGAAACAATTATCATCTCTCTTATAGCCTGTCCGAGGAGTAAATTTCTTAAGATCAATTCCCACTCCCGGGATTTGTGCGTAATCTTTTACATGCATTTTCTTTGCCATTTCAAAATCTGCTTGATTTATTGTAATCAGACAATCTGTATATTTTGCCAGAACTTTCTCTACCGGATAATATATGAGCCAGTTCTTAACAGGTGCTCCTGTATAAAAATGAAATCCATGTGCAGTGTAAATCACCTTGCAACCTGTTTTCTTTCCTGCCAATCGACCAAGGACTCCGCCTACCGGTGTATGACAATGTATAAGCTCTATTTTTTCTTCTTTTATAATTCTTATTATATCCTTAAGGCTTCTGTTTAAAGCCACGATATTATAAGGATTCTTATCTATTTCAACCTGATGAAGCCTGATCCCATTATCGATGTATTCCTTCTTATCAAACTCATATATCCTATTTTCAAAATTTGATGCGTAATGTACTTCAAAACCAAGCTGCTGCATGATGTGAACATCATCCATCTCAAATCTGGACACAAACCCACCTATCGTTGTGATTATAAGTGATTTTTTCATTATAGCTATTCTCCATCTAACGACTCTTCACTCTCCGAGGAATTATCAGACTCTGTCGGTGGAGTAACCGGATTGTCCGGCTCTGTTGGTGTAACAGAGGTATCCGGCTCTGATGGTGTTATAGGGGTAACCGGCTCCGTTGACGGCTGTGAAGGTTTTTCAGTCTCACTTGTATTTCCTCCACTATTGCTATCATCTGAACCATTAGAAGGCTCTGATGGTGTTATTGTCCCATTTCCGGAACTACTGCCTGTTCCTCCTGTATTTCCTGCATTTCCATTATTTGTATTTGAAGGTTTTTTTACGGTATTGCCTGTCCCACCACTATTTGTATCCGAGTTATTGCCATTGGCGGTACTACCATGTCCTCTTGAATCGCTATCTTCTTCAACTGCTTCTTCTACAGAAGAGAGTTCATCTCCGTCTATACTATTAGATTTTATGTATGCAACCCTTCCGTTGTAATTAACCATTAGCCATTCATCTTTTTCAGTTTTTCCGACAGCTTTTACTTTAGTTCCCTTTTCTAAAGACCCCAACTGTGCTGAGTTCTTATCCGGCTTAACGTAAACCACTGTGTTTTTTATTAATTTAACCGACTTCTCTGTCAAATTTCCAAGCACTTTATTTGAAAAGCTAAAAGCTTCCTCTGCCTCTGTCTGCTGTGTTCCGGCAGCTCCTGATTCAACAGAATATCCCTTTGAAATATACTCAGTAGCTGTCTCAGTTGTATCCTCTACGGCTCCACATGCTCCTGCTATAAGCGCAATTCCAAGCATATGTAACAGAAAAAAACATTTTTTATTCATTTACACCTCTCTATCAACCTTACCAATTGCTTATTGTTGCATAGAAATTCTTTTACGTTTATATATTAAAAATGATACATCATATCTACAAAAAAGTCTACCCCCCCCGATTTTTTCAACGTTTTTCATATTTTTCAACATTTTTTGCCACTTTTTTGTGCATAATAAATACTACAAGCATATAATTACATTAACTATGCCAATTAAATACACCCACAGACTAAATTAATACATAATCTGTGGGTGTTCATGCTTCTGCCTATTGTCATAATCATGATTATAATTTGTTTTACCTGACTATTTTAATTTTTCAACTACCATATCCACATATTTCTGACAGATTTCCTCACTCTCTGCTTCAACCATAACACGGATAACAGGCTCTGTACCCGACTCGCGCACCAGAATACGTCCTGTATCGCCGAGCTCTGCAGTAACCTGATCGACAGCCGCCTGAACCTCCGGATTGGCAAGTGCCTCAGCCTTGTCAGACACTCGCACATTCTGAAGTACCTGTGGGTAGATGCTAAGCCCCTCACAAAGCTGGCTCATCTTCTGTTTTCTCGCCATCATGACCTCCATCATCTTAAGGCTGGTCAGGATACCATCACCTGTTGATGCATACTTAGAGAAGATGATATGTCCTGACTGCTCTCCGCCGATGCGGCAGCCGTTCTGCTGCATGTACTCGTATACATATTTATCACCTACTGCAGTCTTTGCATAGCCGATTCCAAGCTCATCAAGGGCCTTATAGAGTCCGAAGTTGGACATAACTGTTGTGACAACTGTATTGTTATCGAGCTTTCCTCTCTCTTTCATGTACTTTCCATAGATGTAGAGGATATGGTCTCCTGTGATTACATTTCCAAGCTCATCTACGCAGAGACATCTGTCTGCATCTCCATCGTATGCAAAGCCTACATCAAGACCATTGTCCACCACGTATTTCTGTAAGCCCTCGATATGTGTAGAGCCTGCATTATTGTTGATGTTTAGACCGTTTGGTTCATTGTTGATGACATAGCACTTTGCTCCTAGTGCCTCAAAAATAGACTTTGCCATATTCCATGAGCTTCCGTTAGCGCAGTCAAGACCTACCTTCATGCCCTTGAATGAGTAGACACCAAGCGATATGAGGTATCCCATGTAACGGTTACGGCCTGCCACATAATCCACTGTACATCCGATTGCATCCTTATGTGCATAAGGCAACTCCTTCCACTCCTGACCAAACAGGCGGAGTTTACCATCTATATAGTCCTCAACAAGGAGAATTGTCTCCTCATCCATCTTCTCTCCATTGCTGTTGATAAGCTTGATTCCATTGTCATAGTATGGATTGTGGCTTGCTGAAATCATGATACCACAGTCAAAATCATCGGTTCTGGCTACATATGCCACTGATGGAGTTGTGGTAACGTGTAATAGATATGCATCCGCTCCCGATGCTGTAAGTCCTGATACAAGGGAGTACTCAAACATGTAGCTTGAACGTCTTGTATCCTTACCTATTACTATCTTTGCCGGTTCGTCGAGCTGCTTCTTTTTCTTGAGTTCTCCGTAATACCAGCCTAAAAATCTGCCAATCTGATATGCATGCTCTGCTGTTAAATTGACATTAGCCTCTCCACGGAAGCCGTCTGTTCCAAAATATTTTCCCATTGTCGTCCCCTTGTGAATTTATTTTTATTTCATTATACACTTTTCGAATAAATTTGTGTAGAGGTTTTTGCAATAACTCCTCCTAAAAAAGCCCCCATCACGTTGGTAATAACATCCTCCACATCCATCACTCCACGCATCGTAATGTACTGCGCGATTTCTACTGACAGTGAAAGTACAAGTCCTATAAAAATCACCTCGCATATGCTGCATTTATTTCTTCTGATGACCGGCCAAAGTAAACCAAACGGCATAAACAATATAATATTCAGTATAACCTGATCCCACTCACTTTGTACTCCTGCTAAAAAGAGCCTTAAATCAAGTCCCAGCCTGCACCTGAACTCGTGACTTCCGAAAGGTGCCCGCGTAAATAGCGTAGTAGCATATAAAAAGCATATACAAACCACATAGCATATAATGGCTATAGCCTGATACAATTTCAATTTTTTCTTAATAATTCCATATATACAAAAAACCACGGTCAGACAAAGAATAATCATAAAAACACTTTTCTCAAAATCTGACCATGGTCTATTATGCATTTTGATTATATTAATGTAGTGTTCTATTTTTTCCATAATTATATTATATCATAAATATAGAGATACTACACCTAATTTATAATTTCGGATACTCAATTAATCAATCCTCAAAATCAGTATTTGTAAAATCATTGTTTGGCTCGCTTACTTTTTCAGAGAGTGCATTGCTGTACTCATCCACTACATCACTGGGTGTATAGTCTGCCTCACCATATAGGAATTGATGTACTCCCTTTGCCATATCCGCAAGAGTGCAAGGCACCTCTACCCAGGCCCCGTCAACTTTGCCACCATAAAACACCTGCGGATATGCTGTTGTATCGCTTATATTGTACTCTGAAAGGTTCTTGAATATGGTCAGGGCATCGTTAGCATCATAGTCTGTATTAATACTACCTACCATATCTGATATGAATTTGACCTTTTCAGCAGTGTCCAGTTTCTTTGCCGCCTCAAATACCTTAAATAATACTGTCCTCTGTCTCTCAGTTCTCTTATAGTCACCACCTGTTGTGTAGCGGATTCTCGTAAATGCGACTGTTTGTGTACCATCAAGTGTATATGTGCCGGGCTCTGTTATGTGTTCCGATTTAGTTCCTCTGACCCCATTGATTTCATCTATATATTCGTTGATAACATTGACCTCTGATGCATCAAGATCCTGACTTATTCCGCCAATCTCATCCACTATATCGCCAACTGAGTTAAAATTCAAAGTAACATAATGTTTGATATCAAGATCCAAATTCTTGTTTAGTGTATCTACAGCAAGCTCCGGACCGCCAAATGCATGTGCATGTGTAACTTTCTGATAGCCATGTCCCTCTATATTCATCATTGTATCTCTGAATACAGAGAGTATCCTGACCGTCTTAGCATCATGATCCACCCTGACTACCATGATAGAATCTGATCTGGTTCCTTTTCCAAGCTGATTCGAACGACTATCCACGCCAAAGATCGCGAAGTCCTCCGCGCCACCGGTCAACGTCTCATCATCTTTCTGTTCCTCACTATTATCCTGTTTTGTGACATTCTCAGTGCCAACTTTCACAGTACCTAAGCCTTTTTTGTCCCCCGTACCCACAGTTATCTTTATCAATATCGCAACTATGAGCACTATAAGTGCTATGAACATTATAAATACTATTGCTGTGATTACGTTCCTTTTCCTTTTCATCTGCACTATTCTCTGTCCGCATCTGCTCCGCTATCATCCGGTTCTGCCGGTTTTGAAACTTTGATTGTAACATATGATACATTGCTTGCATTATAGCTTCCTGTGGCCTTGGTGTATACTTTGTACGTCACCTGTCCCTCATTCTTTGCAACAATGTTACCATTGCTGTCAAGTGTTGCTACTGAGGCATCTCCTGATTCCACCTCTACTGTTGCACCTGTATCACTGCTTACTGATATGTTTATCTTCTTTGTACCATTTATCTCCAATGATACGTCTGACTCACTCACATTGACAGAAGCATCTTTCTTTGCTGCCGGTTTTTGTGGTTGTTGCTGCTGCGCCGGCTTTTGCGGCTGTTGCTGCGCCGGCTTTTGTGGCTGTACCTGTGGCTGAGCTTTAGCATTAACTGTGACAGTAATGGTCTTGGTTCCTGCCCTATAGCCTGCTGTTGCCTCAGACTTTACTGTAATGGTGGCTGTTCCTACTCCAACAGGTGTCACATTTCCACTCTCATCAACTTTCGCCACCCACTCATTGTCACTGACATATGTGAGCTTGGCATTATCCTGTGCTGTCACTCCAAGATTAAAGCTGGCATCCCCCTCTGTCACACTGTAAGCATCCTGTCCTGTAAATGACTGTTCTTTGCCATCAACTGACGTTGCTCCACCATATACTATAACGGTCTCGCCCATTGACACATTAGCAAACAGCTTTTTCACCTCAGAATATGGCATATTAATACATCCATGACTTCCGCTGTACAGGTATATATTACCTCCAAATGTGCTCCTCCACGAAGCATCATGAAAACCTATACCTCCGTTAAACGGAACAAAGAAATTTACCCACGACTTGTATCCATCTCCCCTTAAGTATCTATCCTTGTCCATTGAGAATATGGAGTATACTCCTGTAGGTGTACCATGTCCTTTTGCTATACAGCCGGTAACACACTGGCTTGACACTACCTGCTTGCCATCCTTGTATACATATACCATCTGATTTGTCAAATCAACCTCACAGTAGTTGCCACCATATGTGACAAATTCACCTGTCTCTTCAACCTTTGCCTCACTATATACAGCCTCGACCGTTGTTGATTTTTTTCCATCTATAGCTTCATAAATTGATTCATAAAGCTTATTTCCATCTACGGTCTGACCAGATGATGCTACCGGTACATCTATTGTATCTCCACTTGTAGTCTTAAACTTACCTGTTTTCTTCTTTGAAACATCATGCTTTTGCGCCAGCTGTGTACAATATGTAGCCATATTTTCACCATCCAGCGATACTGTAAGACCATCATTACCCACTATAAGCCACTGTGCTATCTGTTCTTTAGCTACAGTCTCCGTAGCAGGCTCACCTGTAGCCGGATTAAAGTTGCATGTTACCGTGACATCAAGGTATGCATCAGCTTCCTTGAGTGCTTTCTTGACTGCATCACTATCCGCTGCCTTTTCGCCTTCTACGTAGCCTGTAGATGATTCAAGCTCTGCTTTCTTCTTCATTTCCTTTACAGCACTTGAAAGTTTGGTAGCTGCTTTATCATATATCGGAGCGTCTCCTGATACTCCATCCACTCCTTCAAACTGACCTGCATCAGCATTATAGGTGATGGTAGCACGATAAGGCACTACTGTCTTTATGTCAAATATTTCAGCATCTGATTTATCTGCCTGCTTTGTATCATCAGTATCATTATCTGTATTAGAAGTACTATCTGTCTGTGCCTCTGTCATGGCTGTGATATATGAATCAACGAGTGCATTTTGCATTTCATCACCCTTTTTCATGTTAAACAGTTTGACCTGCTTATCCGGCACTTTATTTCTATTTGCTGCATTGATGAGAGTCTGCATATCCGCCTTTTCATTATACTCAAGTCCGAGATCCTCTGCATTCATTTCAAACTCTGCATCATCAAGCTTTACTTTAATCTGGTATTTATCTATTGCCTTCTTGATAGCTTTCTTTGCTTCTTTCGCTGTCATGCCTCCTACATCCACTGATGAAAGCGTGTACTTATCCGGAAAGGTCTTATAATCCTTCTTGCCACAGCCTGAAAGCCCTAATGTTGTCAGCACCAAGGTAAATATAACAAGAAGCTTTACTTTTATCTCTTTCATATTCATCCTCTTCTCTACTATATTATTTCTCACAGCAAATTATTGTACCACTTTATTTATACACACTCAAGTGGCAATTTATTCGCACGCTTCATCCTGCTGCGAAGCTCAGTAAGACTGCCTATAGTCACTGTATACATATGCTCGCTCATATGCAAATGACTGCACACATCAAATATCATGTATTTCGCATGGCACATATCATACAGCCATGGATACTCTCCACGCAGCTTTCTATTCAGTTCTTTCACTCTTTTCCGGCCTGCTCTCTTATCAGAATTGATTATAAGAGCCACATGATAGTAGTCTGTGACACACTTTGTGAGCTTTTTAAGCCAATATCGCTCACCGCCCGCTGCGAATTTTTCCTTCAGGCTGCATCCCTGTGCCAGACGGATTATCACCTGTTCCAAATCCGGCAGACGTTTTATAAGGCTTTTGGTACTGACACTCTGATTGACATCTCCTATACGATAAACATATAGTTCTCCATCATATATCCTAATCTTTTGTGCAAATGCAAGCGGTATAGTCGAATACTCCTGATCCTCATAGTATACTCCCTCTATAAGGCTGTATCCAAGCCGTCTGTAGAACTCTGTATTGTATAATACTCCATGGAATGTAAGGCCCCAGTATATATCATCCCAAAAGCTCATCATCTGCTCAAGATTGTATTGTTTAGACTCATCCGGACACCGCACATGCTTATGTTCTATCTGCTCCGTGCTTATATCATATGTGCGATGTGCATGTATAAACGCATCTGCATCATTTTTTTCAAGCATTTCCACTGTGTCTGACAATATGTCCGTATCTACCCAATCATCCGCATCTACCACCTGAAAGTATTTTCCCTCCGCTACCTGTATACCGGCATTTATGGCAGAACCATGTCCTCCATTTTTCTTACTAAGTACCCTAAATGTTCCCGGATATCTACTAATATACTTTTTAGCCACTTCAACACTATTATCAGGTGTTCCGTCGTCCACCACAATTACCTCGAGCTTGTCCATAAGCCCATCGTCAAGTATAAAGCTGCTCAAGCCTTTGTCAAGGAACTGTTCTGCTTTGTATGTGGGTACAATTATTGATAATACTTTCGTTTCCATCTCTTCTCTGGTTTCTTTCATGATTATTTTCTGATTAAGTGCACCATTGGTATAAACACCTTCTGATAGACTTTTTCATTCATATGAAGCTTATTTAACATCCTAAAAACCTTGTAGTTCTTTTCTATCAGACCATATATATATCCGTCTGCCGACTTTATCTCAGATGTAAATTTCTCCATCCTATCTCTCAGCATCTTTTTGTCCGGATTTTTTATAAGACACAGCTGATAGTAATCATCTATGAACTTTGCAGTCTTTATGCCCCATATTTGCTTACCTCCCGGTGCAAATTCTTCTGAATTACACCCTTCAGCAATCAATGTTCTGATAACCGTCTCATAGTGAGACAGCCTCTTAAGCGAGCTTTCCATAGATATGCTCTGGCTTACATCGCCTATCCTATACTGATATAACTGCTCATCATACACATATATGGTATCCGCATATGCCATCGGCACTGCAGCATATTCCTGATCCTCATAGAAAATGCGCTCTGCCAGTTTATGTGCAAGTCCTCTGTAAAATGCAGTGTTATATAATATGCCGTGAAATGTAAGTCCCCAGTATACATCATCAAAGTGTTTTGCTATCACCTGTGATGAATATGGACCTCCCAGATTTGGGATATCCACACTCTTATCATGCTTCGTTCCCGGAACAACAAGATGCGCCTCGTAAGGCATATCTCCTTTGGCTGCTTTCTGCAGATCGTAGGTAGTATAGCTCATCAACATAGCATCCATGACACGCGTATCCTGCTTTTCCTGTGCTGCCTCTAATACCTGCAATGTGGTAATTAACTTCTTTAGCGCAAGCGTATCTACCCAGTCATCTGCATCGACCACCTTTAAATACTTTCCTCTCACATGCTCCACGCCTGTGTTGATTGCAGAACCGTGTCCACCATTTGTTTTATTTACTATGACAAAGGTATCCGGATACCAGTCCACAAATTTCTGCGCCACTTCAACACTTTTGTCAGGTGTGCCGTCATTTACGACTATCACCTCAAGCTTATCGAGTATAGCCTTGTCAATATCTATTTCCTCAAAGCGGCCCTCCGTTGCCATTTTACAGTTGTGCTGTGCTGTCTGTGCATCTGTATCCCTGCATACCAGAAATGACGACAGCCCCTTATTCAGAAACTTTTCTGCATTATATGTTGGTATTATGATTGATAATATTTTACTCATTAACTGTTCTATCCGTCCTGATTACTATTATTAAAAAGAGTATTGCATACTCATTAACGCCTATTCATGAAATTAATTACCACGCAGTCTGCTATAGACCCATGCTGCCATCGGAAATATCTTAAAACCTGTTTTTCTAAGCATCCAGACGCTCTTCCTGCTGCACGCCCGGTACACTCCCGGGTGCTCCTCACGCAGCATCTCGTCAAACTTCTTCATATGCTCAACGTTCCTTGTATCATTGCCCTTTGCAAGAAATATCTGGTACTCATCATCGACTGCCTCGGCTATGCCGCGCTCAAGGTACTGCTTCTTGTAGGTCTGCAGATTGCCGTGCACGTTGTTGTACTCAAACAGTGCATCAAGCACCTTAAGGTGCTGGTCATGACGTTTGATCATCATCTTTATGTCCACGCTCTGGCCACTCCTTCCAAGTCTGTACTGATACAGCGGCAGAGGTGAAAACGTGATGCTTGTGCAGTATGGTATAGGGTAGAGTATATACTCCTGGTCCTCGTAGAAGCAGTGCTCATCCACACGAATATCATTCTTCTGCAATACATCAGTACGGATGGTCATGGAATGTATAGTGATCAGCGGGTCCATGACTGCCTCCGCAAAGCCCCACTCCCTGTTGTAGTGATAAGAGTTGGACACTGCCTTTCTGCGCTTTGTGACCTTCTTTGTCCTATCATCCACCAGGTTGAAGTCATTGGATATGACATCCGAGTGTGTGTGCTTCAAAAGCTGTACAAATTGTGGCAAAAGGCTCTTGTCCAGCCAGTCATCACCATCCACCACCTTAAAATACTTTCCTGTTGCACGCGGTATCGCATAGTTGATGGTAGATCCATGGCCTCCGTTCTCCTTGGAGAGCACCTTGAAGCTGTATGGATATTTCTGCTCGTAGGTATGTGCCAGGCTGGCTGTGGAATCTGTGGAACCATCATCCACTATGAGTATCTCCAGACTTCTGAGCACAGACAAATCTATAAACGAGTCAAGACAGTTCTTTATATACTTTTCAACATTGTAAGCCGGAACGACTATGGTTAAAAGCTTCTCCATATATGTTTCTCCATGTATACCTGTTTCCTTGTGTACTACTCTCCGAGTCCATCCTTGATGTACTGTATAAGGTGTTCAAGCGCCTCGCTCTCATCCTCGCCATTGCAGATAAGCTCTATCTCATCGCCTGACTTTATGCATGCTCCAAGCACTGAAAGTACACTCTTTGCATTAGCTACATTTTTCTCGTCATATATAAATGTTACCTTTGATTTAAATTTCATTGCCTCTTTGCAGAGATTGCCGGCCGGACGTAAATGTAATCCGGTAGGATTCTTGATTATTATTTTTTGTGCTACCACTTTTATTACCTCTTTTCGGTTATATATCTATCAATGTGATGAACTGTCAGAGCCGTTATTTCCGGTGTTTCCTGACGATGTGCTGCCCGATGACGATGAACCGCCTGTGCCGGTATCGCCTGTTGTTGAGCCCGAGGCTGTTCCTGTACCATCAGTTCCCGTTGTGCCGCCTCCGTCACCTTCCCTTCCGATAACTATCTGAACCTTTATCTCGCCCCATGTGTACTTGGTCTCATCCAGATTTGGCTTTACCGTCACTGTATGTGTACCTGTACCAAGGCCTGTCACATCAATTTTCCCCTTCAGTGTAGTTCCCGAAAGTGTATCTATATCAGACTGGGTGCCGCTTACTATGACACTGCTCTTATCTGTTACAAATGTAAGCGTATATCCCTCTTCCAGTCCGTCATATGTGATATTGGAACTGTTCAGCGTCATGGTTGAAGTCGCATTTGTTTCAATCTTTATATCTATACTGAGCTTTGCCTTGGATGAGTTCACTATAAAAACTCCATCCGGCAGATATCCTGTCAGGTCAACAGATGTACTTATATCGTCTGTTGCGCCCGATATATCGATTGGGCCCACATCTATAGATGTGATATTGTTCAATGCTTCTGCATTACCTTTGAGCATTACAGACTCCTCTGATAGTTCTACTCCGAGCACGCTCTTTCCTCCTGCCGGTGAGCCTGTCGTAGTACACTTGATAGGCACCTCCTTGGTACTTAGGACATCAACGGTCACTGCTATAGACTGATATTGGCTGTCCACATCAAGCTTTGATATATCTATCTCATCGCCATTATCATCAATCAGAGTGAGATCACCGCGATCAGTTATCTGATTATCTGATATTATGGTATTGTCATCGACCTTTATATTTACATTGGCCGATGCTATAGTTGAAACAATGGACTCAGGACCTCCGATCTTTACTACCTTTGGATTTGCCTGTGGCTTATTTCCCAGTGCTTTCGCACCTGAGAGACTTCCATCCAATGATACCTTTACCTCAAACTGCTTCTGCATATATTTTTCAACCGAAAGCGGGAGCATATGGTCTCCACCGTTGAAGGTAATCGAATGTCTGTACTTGGTGCATCCAATATCTACCTTTACGCTTGCCTTATTCGTATCATCCTTATCTACTATGATATTTGCAAGGTCGACATTTGCGTAAAAATCGGAATCATCAAGCTCGTTCAGATAGCTTCTCTTGCCTGATACCGAAAAGCTGATGGTCTTTTCCGAATCCTTGATGGTAGGCCATAGCCCCTTGTCAACAACCGAATCACGGCCTGTGACGGTGACTGTTGTGGTAAATGTCTTTGTCTTGACCGGGTCATTGAGATTGTAGACCACAAGCCAGAGTATAAATGCAAATGCTATCGCAAGTATTTTAAAGCCTATATTATTTGTGAAGGTTTTTAGAAGCTTCTTTCCCATTCTTAAACCTCCTTTTAATTAATTCAAATTTACCCGGCTCCCTATGTCTGTTCTGCAGAAGCTTAAGCTGTGTGCGTAGATGATCGGCATCTATATCGTGCTCAATCTGCCCCTTGTATGCTGTAGAAACTGATCCTGTCTCCTCTGAAACTATGATAGTAAGCGAATCACTTACCTCGCTGACTCCGACCGCTGCACGGTGTCTGGTTCCCAAATCCTTCGAGAGTGACAGGCTGTCTGATAGCGGAAGGTAACATGTAGCTGACACCACACGGTTGCCACGCACGATAACCGCTCCGTCATGAAGCGGTGTGTTTTTCTCAAAAATATTGATGAGGAGCTGACTTGTAAGTATAGCATCCACATCTATTCCTGTTCTGATATACTCTCCCAGATTTATCTCATCCTCCATGACTATTAGCGCTCCTGTCTTTACTCTGCCCATCGCAAAGCATGCACGCACCAGCTCATCAATTGTCTTGTCGGAGAATTTCTCAATTTCGCCTCTGCCGGTATTAAAAAAATCACCCAAAAAGGTCTTTCCACCAATATTCTCCAAGGCATTTCGAAGCTCAGGCTGAAAAATAACAACAAGTGCCACGAGACCTATATTAAAGAGTTTCTCAGCAAGCCAAAGTATTGTATCCATCTGGAACAATGCTGCAACAAGCACAAACAACAGTATGATAATAAGGCCCTTGAACAGATTCCATGCCCTCGTGGTCTTTATCCACAAAAGTATATGATAGAAGAGCACTGAAATAATAAGTATCTCTATAATGTCTATCACACCGATTTTGATGCCCGGCACATTTGTGAATGTAAGGAACTGATCCTTGAAGCGTATCAATACACCACTCACATTATCCATAGCGCCCTCCTTTCTCTTATACTATGTAACTATTTGTCATCCTCAAATATATTTTCGTCTATTTCGAGATCTTTTGCAATAGCCTCTTTGCTGATATTTTCCTGATTATGTCTCTGAATCTTCTTTCCAAGGCTTCCTGTATTGCCAAAGTGCTTTACAACCTTTTCCTCCTTGGCAATCATCTTCTTTGGAACTGCCTTGACGTAATAATAATATTCATCATCCTCAAACTGTACATTTTCTGTACGTGCATAGTCAAGATTCATAAATATAAACTGTATGACAACACCTGCAAAAATAGCTGCTACAGTGCTGAGCACAAGCCAGATTATCTTCTCCGGCAGTCCGAGCACCAGATAAGCAACAACAAGTGCAACCAACTGTACGAGTCCTCCTGCTATGGTAGCAACAGTCCATGAATTGTTGATTTTCAATCGTCTGACCTGATACACCACCAGTGTGGTGATAACAAAGATTGCCATAACTATAAACATCTCTTTGTTGTCAAGAAGCTGTCCCATTGTCACATTGAGCTTTGTAGTGCTCTGCCCCTTTTTATCTACCACCTCTGCAAGCGCTGATGCATTCTGTCTGATTCCGTCAAGGAAATAGTACAGCAGTGTGCCACATATTATTGCAACAACCGAATAAGCTCTTCTTAAAAGACCTGCTGCAACCGGCACAACAGATGGTATGTGAAGCTGAAAGCATATAGGTGTGAGTATCACAAGCATGCCATCCTTCGGTGCAAAACGAAAATAGACAAAATACAGTACTAAAAGAAGTACAAATGTGATAGCAAAAACCTCTATGGACAGCGCATACATATCTAAAAGTATCATAATCGAAGCAATCCAGAGTATTGCATTCACCGGAAGCAGTGCACACACAAGCGCTAAAAGCAGTGCCACAAGCATCGAGCTGATTTTCGCCATATAGCCGATATTCAAATCTATTGTTATAAATGCGATAAATGCAACGGCAAATCTCACAACCGGAAGTATAAAGTGCTCATACTCACCGCAAAATTTGACTGCCTTATCCTTAATTTCCAGTAACTTGTTCATAAAGCCTCCCTAACGCTTAATCTTTTCCTCACGGGAATATATTCTGCCCACTGCCTTCAGGTGATTTGCGTATTTGCGCACTTCTCTTCTGCCGGCCTTATATCTTGCAGTATACACCACAATTGTGACAAAAATGTAAACCGCCATAAATGCAATATACAGTATGCCTATTGTGACACCTATTGCCTTAAAATCAAGCTTATTGATTCTGTCCAAAAGCTCTGCTGCATTGACAGCAACCCACATCACAACAAGCCCTGCAAATGCGAATGTACCTGTAAAGAAGCTTTTTAAGCCCTCTTTCCATATATAGTCCCATCCGTAATAGCTTGCGGACTGCTTCTGCACACGGCTGTCATCGCTTTTGCTGTCACATAGAGCAATATTAAACAGTTCCCTTACTTTTTCTTCGTTTATCATAAATCATCCTCTTACCTGTTACTTGATATATCTCATACGGTTTTTGTCATCCTGCTGCCACAGCTGCCTATCCTGGCTCTTTGGTGTGTCAAGGGCACTGCGTAGTGTGTTTGTGAGCTTAGTCTTGCACTCATCACAAAATCTGCCTGTACGTATCATCCTGCCACAGTTCTCGCATGGTATACCATATGATGAATCCGGTGAAAACGAAAGCCTTTCCTCACGTATCCACCTATTTATCTGCTTCATGGATGTATCCGTCTCCTTGGCCACTGTCTCAACCGGCACATTTGGATTATCCTCAACAAATCTCTTTACTATATCAAATTTCTCATCCATTTTTTTCTGGCAGTTCGGGCAGTACTGCTCATCTGACAGTACATTAAATATTCTGCCACAGCCCTTGCAATTAGATATTCTCATCTGATAAAACCCTCCTAACTTCCCTGTCCTATGCAAATACACAGCACATATACACGGCCGGGACATTTCTTTGCTATCTCGTGCCCAATCGACTCCGCCGTACTGCCTGTAGTATATATATCATCTACTATTAGTATTTGGTCATATTGTACAATACTATCCGCCACTTGAAAAGCCCCCTCTAGACAATTTCTGCGTTCAACATACCCCATTGTCTTGAGTGGACTGGTATTTTTCACTCTGCGCACAAGCCCTTTTGCCATCCTTATGCCTGTTTTTTCAGACAATTCCCTTGCAAAACACTCTGCCTGATTGTAGCCTCTCTGGCGCATTTTTTTACGGTGCATCGGCACCGGAATAATAACATCTATCCCACAGCTCTGTATCCAGTCCGAATATCTTTCCACTGCTGTCTGTGCAAAATAAGCCGCATACTCACGTCTGTTTGAATACTTGAACCTGTACATGGTCTGCTTTATGCTGCCCTTGTATGCAAAAAGCGCCTTGCCCTGCCTGTAGCTGTCATCTTCCCGCATCTGCCTGTGATGCTCTAGTGCCCGTGCACAGTCGTCACAATACTCTCTTCGCTCAGACAAAACCGGCTTCCCGCAGCGCATACACTGCGGCTGCTCAACCGGAAAGAGCTTTTCACAGCATCTGCTGTGTATATATCTCTCAACCGGACCAATTATACCATCACATACCGGACAGCGCGGTGGAAATACCAGATTGATTACGCCTCTCCCAATATCCTTTATTTTGTTCACTAATCCCCCTGACTGTAATATCCCCATTTGTAACAATATTAACAAAAAAGCGACAATACATTCCTGCAATGCAGGGACATATCATCGCCCTCACGGCTGCCTGTTATAAAACGTATATTCTAGAATTCTTCATCTCTCTTGCCTGCAAGGAACTCTACATACTTTCCTGTACCGATAGCAACACATGTCATAGGCTGCTCTGCAGTCATTGTATTGATGCCGGTCTTTTCCTCGATAAGCTCCTCAAGACCTCTGAGCAGCGAACCGCCTCCTGTAAGCACGATTCCTCTGTCTGCGACATCGGCTGCAAGCTCCGGTGGAGTCTTTTCAAGCACTGAGTGCACTGCCTCAACTATCTGAAGAGTTGCCTCACGAAGTGCTTCCTCTGTCTCCTCTGAGCTGACTGTAATAGTCCTTGGAAGTCCTGTTACAAGGTTTCTTCCTCTTACCTCAATTGTCTCCGGCTGTGGGAGAGGGTAGCATGTACCAATCTTGATTTTGATATCCTCAGCTGTTCTCTCTCCGATGAGAAGGTTATGCTTCTTTCTCATGTATCTGACAATTGCCTCATCAAAATCATCTCCGGCTATCTTGATAGATGTGCTGACTACCGAACCACCTAGTGAGATAACTGCTATATCTGATGTACCGCCTCCGATATCTACTATCATATTTCCGCACGGCTTTGAAATATCAATACCTGCACCGATTGCAGCTGCGATTGGCTCCTCGATAATCTTAACATCTCTGGCTCCTGCTGCAAATGTAGCATCCTCAACGGCTTTCTTCTCAACCTCTGTAACACCACTTGGCACACATACGCTCACGAGCGGCTTTCTGAAGCTCTTCTTACCAAGCGCCTTCTGGATGAAGTGCTTGATCATCTTCTCTGTAACTGTATAATCTGAGATAACACCCTGACGCAGCGGTCTGACTGCAACGATATTACCCGGTGTCCTTCCGAGCATGAGGCGTGCTTCCTCTCCGATTGCCTTAATCTTGTTGGTGTCCCTGTCAAAGGCTACTACTGAAGGCTCCTTTAACACAACACCCTTTCCTTTTATATAAACAAGTATACTTGCTGTTCCTAAATCGATTCCGATATCTGATCCGACCATTTTAATAGCCCCTTTCCTGCCATATCTTTAAATTTACACATACACTCTCTTATTATATACAATAAATCCCATTTTTCAAACTTTTTTTTTGAAAAAGGTCATATTTAATAAAATTTTAAAGTTTATCCTTGTCTTTTTCCAGATATGGTTTCAAAAACCGGCCTGTATATGACTGTTTTACCTCGCATATCTCCTCAGGTGTGCCCTGCGCTATGACGGTTCCGCCGCCGTCTCCGCCCTCAGGTCCCATATCTATGATATAGTCAGCTGTCTTTATCACGTCGAGGTTGTGCTCGATAACAACCACCGTATTGCCTCCGTCCGAGAGCCTGCGCAGTATCTCCACAAGCTTGTGTACATCTGCAAAGTGCAGCCCCGTGGTAGGCTCATCAAGTATATATATGGTCTTTCCGGTACTCTTTCTGCTAAGCTCTGTGGCAAGCTTGATACGCTGCGCCTCACCGCCCGAAAGCTCTGTGGACGGCTGTCCCAGCTTCACGTATGATAGTCCGACATCATAGAGCGATTGGATTTTGTTCTGGATCTTTGGCACATTTTTGAAAAACTCAAGTGCCTCCTCCACTGTCATATCAAGAACATCGTATATACTCTTGCCCTTGTACTTTACATCGAGCGTCTCCCTGTTATATCGTTTGCCTCCACAGACCTCACACGGCACATATACATCAGGCAGGAAATGCATCTCTATCTTAAGGATTCCATCGCCGCCGCAGGCCTCACACCGACCGCCCTTTACATTGAAACTGAAACGGCCCTTTTTATAGCCCTTTGCCTTGGCATCGGGTGTTGATGCAAACAGGTCTCTTATCATGTCAAACACACCTGTATATGTGGCAGGATTAGAGCGGGGTGTACGGCCTATCGGTGACTGGTCGATGTCTATGACCTTATCAAGCTGTTCAAGACCATCTATACCATCGTGGTCACCTGCGATACACCTGGCTCTGTTTAAGGATTTGGCCAGATGCTTGTAGAGTATCTCATTGGTCAATGAGCTCTTTCCCGAGCCCGACACGCCTGTAACACAGGTCATTATACCAAGAGGTATCTGCACATCAATATTTTTCAGGTTATTCTCCCTGGCTCCTCTTATCGTGATATATCCGCTTGGCTTGCGCCTCTCCTGTGGCACCGGTATCTTTATTTTGCCGCTCAGATATGCTCCTGTGAGTGATTTTTTGCACTTTATAATGTCCTTTAACGATCCTGCTGCCACTATCTCCCCACCGTGCGAGCCGGCTCCCGGTCCTACATCCACGATATAATCCGCTGCACGCATGGTATCCTCATCATGTTCCACAACTATGAGCGTATTTCCCAGATTCTTAAGATTCATAAGTGCACCAAGCAGCTTGTCGTTATCCCTCTGATGCAGTCCGATACTTGGCTCATCAAGTATATATGCCACACCTACAAGTCCTGAGCCAATCTGCGTGGCAAGCCTGATTCGCTGGGCTTCCCCGCCTGAAAGGCTCGCCGTGCCACGGGTAAGGGTGAGGTAATCAAGGCCGACCTGCTGCAAAAAGCCAACTCTCGCACGGATTTCCTTTAGTATCTGGTCTCCTATATAGTGCTGCTGCTCTGTAAGCTCTATATCAGCAAGGAACTTCACAAGCTCCTTCACAGACATGGAGGTCATCTCATATATGTTCTTGTCCGCAACCGTAACGGCAAGTGACGATGGCTTAAGCCTCTGCCCCTTACAGCTCGTACACGGAGTAATGCGCATAAACTGCTCATACTCTGCCTTTGCCGTATCAGAAAAGGTCTCCTTGTATCGGCGCTCAACATTGTCCACAAGGCCGTTCCATACAAGGTCATAGACACCTTCGCCTCTCTGACCCTTGTATCTGACCTTGAGCACCCTGCCATCTCCACCGTAAAAAAGCAGTTTTTTCATATCTGCAGATAAATCATCAATCGGTGTGTCGAGAGGAAGCCCATAGCCCTCATGCAGCGCACGAAGTGTCGCATAGGTATAGCTCTTTGGGTCTGTACATGACTGCCAGCCCATCACTTGTATGGCGCCCTCTGATATTGAAAGCGATGAGTCAGGCACCATAAGCTGCGGGTCAAACTCCATCTTGTAGCCGAGTCCGTAGCAGGTCGGGCATGCTCCGAACGGATTGTTGAAGGAGAAGCTTCTCGGCTCAACCTCATCTATGCTTATGCCACAGTCAGGGCACGCAAAATTCTGGGAAAAGGTCATCTGTTCGCCATCCACAATATCAACTATGGCATTGCCCTCTGTCAGTTCAAATACATTTTCAAGTGAATCAGTAAGCCTCTTCTCTATGCCCGGCTTTACAACCAGACGGTCTACAACAATATCAATATTGTGCTTTATATTTTTCTCCATTGGGATATCCTCGGAGAGCTCATACATGCTGCCATCTACAATCACACGCACGTATCCGCTCTTTTTGGCTCTCTCGAACAGCTTCTGGTGCTCACCCTTACGGCCTCTGACCACCGGTGCAAGAAGCTGGATACGGGTGCGCTCAGGCAGCGCCATAACAGTATCCACCATCTGGTCTATCGTCTGCTTTGTAATGGCACGCCCGCACTTCGGACAGTGTGGTATTCCAATTCTGGCATAAAGCAGTCTGAAGTAATCATATATCTCTGTGACCGTTCCGACAGTTGAACGCGGGTTCTTGTTGGTGGATTTCTGGTCAATGGAAATGGCAGGCGGAAGTCCCTCTATAGACTCCACATTCGGCTTCTCCATCTGTCCTAAAAACTGACGCGCATACGATGAAAGTGACTCCATGTACCTGCGCTGTCCCTCAGCATATATGGTATCAAATGCCAGTGATGACTTGCCGGAGCCTGAAAGCCCTGTAAAAACAACAAACTCATCTCTCGGGATGTCAAGACTGACGCACTTTAGATTGTGTTCGCTGGCACCTCGTATTTTGATGTATTTTCTTTCTTTTTTTGCCATAATTTGTGTTCCTCCAAATTGCTTCCGGATGTTATAAGCTTTTATTTTACGTCTCTCAATGTGTTTTTAAGCATAATAAGCTTGTCCCTGTACTCTGCAGCAGCCTCGAAATTGAGCTCTGCTGCCGCTTTTTTCATCTTCTTCTCTATATCCGCAATATGCTTCTCAAGCTCTTTTTTACTCATTGACTCCGGATCCTTGTCAAGAGCAGTCTCATCTGCCGCCACCTTCTTAGAGATAGCTATGAGATCACGCACGGATTTCTGAATGGTCTGCGGTGTGATGCCGTGAGCCTCATTGTACTCTTCCTGTACCTTTCTACGACGCTTTGTCTCGTCAATTGCGACACGCATGGAGTCTGTAATCTTGTCCGCGTACATGATGACATGTCCCTCGCTGTTACGCGCAGCACGTCCTATCGTCTGGATAAGCGAGGTCTCCGAACGAAGGAAGCCCTCCTTATCCGCATCGAGTATGGCAACAAGTGTAATCTCCGGGATATCAAGTCCCTCCCTGAGCAGATTGATACCGACGAGCACGTCAAATACGTCAAGACGCAGGTCACGTATTATCTCCGCTCTCTCAAGTGTATCTATATCTGAATGCAGGTACTTTACCCTGATTCCAAGCTCTGCCATATAGTTTGTGAGATCCTCAGCCATACGCTTTGTGAGTGTCGTGATAAGCACCTTGTGATGGTTTGCAGTCTCCTTATTGACCTCTGATACAAGGTCATCAATCTGTCCCTCGACAGGGCGCACTGATATTTCCGGATCCAAAAGTCCTGTCGGTCTGATAATCTGCTCCGCACGAAGCAGCTCATGCTCATTCTCATACTTATTCGGAGTGGCTGAGACAAAGAGCATCTGGTCTATTTTACCCTCGAACTCCTCGAAATTGAGAGGTCTGTTGTCAAGGGCCGAGGGCAGTCTGAAGCCATAGTCCACAAGAGTGGTCTTTCTGGAGCGGTCACCCGCATACATACCGCCTATCTGCGGAATCGTGATATGTGACTCATCCACGATTATGAGAAAATCATCCGGGAAGAAATCTATGAGTGTCATAGGAGGCTCCCCCGGCTTTGCAAAGTTCAGATGCCTCGTATAGTTCTCAATTCCCGAACAGAAGCCTGTCTCCCTCATCATCTCTATGTCAAAATTGGTTCTCTCCGCTATTCGCTGAGCCTCTATGAGCTTGTCCTCGCCTTTAAAATACTTCACACGCTCATCAAGCTCTTTCTCTATATTGAGGCAGGCCTCATTTATCTTCTCCTGCGAAACTACATAGTGTGATGCAGGGAAAATCATCGTATGCTCAAGCGAGCACTTTACCTCGCCGGTCAGTACATCAACCTCCACTATCCGGTCTATCTCATCACCGAAAAACTCAACCCTGATTGCTGTATCATCGGCATTTGCCGGAAATATATCAAGCACATCACCGTGCACTCTGAAGGTGCCTCGGTGAAAATCCATATCATTCCTGGTATACTGTAAATCTATGAGAGCCCTCGCGAGATCATCCCTGTCCCTCTCCTGCCCCGGGCGCAGCGAAATACTCATGCCTGTCCACTCATCAGGACTTCCAAGTCCGTATATGCAGGAAACCGATGCCACGACAATGACATCCTTTCGCTCTGTGAGCGCTGCCGTGGCTGAAAGCCTGAGCTTATCTATCTCATCATTTACAGAGGAATCCTTGGCTATGTACGTATCAGACTGCGGCACATAGGCCTCAGGCTGGTAATAGTCGTAGTAGGATACAAAGTACTCTACTGCATTTTCGGGGAAAAACTCCTTCATCTCACCATAGAGCTGCCCCGCCAGTGTCTTATTGTGCGATATGATAAGTGTAGGCTTATTGAGTGCTGCAATGACATTGGCCATGGTAAAGGTCTTGCCGGAGCCTGTAACTCCAAGTAAGGTTTCAAACTGGTTGCCCTCCTTAAAGCCCCTCACAAGCTGCTCTATCGCCTGTGGCTGGTCGCCGGTCGGCTTGTATTTTGAATGCAGTTTAAATTCCATAACGCACGCTTCCTCCAAAAAATCTTAAATACTGCTTTTGTAAAATTATAAAAAGACAAAGTCAATCATTTATAGTATGCACTTACGTGCTTTATTTTACTACAAAAAATCGACTCTGTCCACAATTTTCAGAACATTCGTTCTTGTTTATTTATTTTATGTTACTGTTCACACCTAACAGTGTGACCAGCAACGATTACAGCCATTTAAAATTTACTTCACACGTCCACAGCACTGCTTATATTTCTTGCCACTGCCGCATGGACATGGGTCATTCGGATATACCTTGGCTGCTGCACGGCGCTTTGGTGCATTCTGTGCTGACTCATCCTTGTTTGTGCCCGAAATCTTTGCAACCTGCTCTCGCTCAACCTTCTGCTCAACCTGTACATGATACAGCAGTCTGACAGTATCCTCCTGGATAGCTGAAATCATGTCGTCAAACATATCAAAGCCTGCCATCTTGTACTCTACGATTGGATCTTTCTGTCCATAAGCCTGTAAGCCGATTCCCTGACGAAGCTGTGCCATATCATCGATGTGATCCATCCACTTTCTGTCGATTACACGAAGAAGCACGACACGCTCAATCTCTCTGAACTGCTCAGGCTCAGGGAATTCTGTCTCCTTCTGCTCATAAAGCATGACGGCCTTTTCCTTTAAGTACTGCTTAAGCTGCTTTGCATTCTTGATTGACTCAATATCCTCTTTTGTAATCGGATCAAGAGGAATGACCGGAAGCACAAGCTCGTTGAGCTCTACAAGATCCCAGTCAGCTCTGTCAATTTCCTCGGAAATACATCTGTCGACAGACTTCTCAACCTGCTCCTGAACCATCTTAAGGATAGCATCACGCATGTTGTCACCGTTAAGCACCTTCATACGCTCGCTGTAGATAATCTCTCTCTGGTCATTGTCCACCTGGTCATACTCGAGAAGATTTTTACGAATACCAAAGTTGTTGGCCTCGATTTTCTCCTGAGCCTTCTCGATAGCAGATGTGAGCATCTTATGCTGGATCTGCTCGCCCTCCGGTACTCCGAGAGCATTGAAAACGCCCATCAGACGCTCCGAACCGAAAAGTCTCATGAGGTCATCCTCGAGTGAGATGAAGAACTGTGACTCACCCGGATCTCCCTGACGTCCTGCACGTCCACGGAGCTGATTGTCTATACGTCTTGACTCATGGCGTTCTGTACCGATAATCTTAAGACCTCCGGCAGCCTTTGCCTCATCGTCAAGCTTAATATCGGTACCACGGCCTGCCATGTTGGTTGCTATTGTAACTGCACCGTGCTGTCCTGCAAGTGCAACAATCTCTGCCTCTTTCTCATGGAACTTGGCATTTAATACTGTGTGAGGGATTCCCTCTCTCTTGAGCATGCCGCTCAAAAGCTCTGATGTCTCGATGGTAATTGTACCTACAAGAACAGGCTGTCCCTTTTCATGTGCCTCTTTAACCGCATCCACAACTGCCTTGAACTTTTCCTTTTTGGTAGCGTATACAGCATCCTGTAAATCAATACGCGCTACCGGCTTATTTGTAGGTATCTCGACAACATCCATGCCATAGATATCACGAAACTCTTTTTCCTCTGTGAGAGCTGTACCTGTCATACCGGCCTTCTTGTCAAACTTGTTGAAGAAGTTCTGGAATGTGATTGTGGCAAGGGTCTTGCTCTCTCTCTTAACCTTTACATGCTCCTTTGCCTCGATAGCCTGATGCAGTCCGTCCGAATAACGGCGTCCAGGCATGATACGTCCGGTAAACTCATCTACGATAAGCACCTCATCATCCTTTACCACATAGTCCTGATCTTTGAACATGAGGTTGTGCGCACGAAGCGCAAGTATGATATTGTGCTGGATTTCAAGATTCTCCGGATCTGCAAGGTTCTCGATATGGAAGAACTGTTCTACCTTTTTCACACCATCCTGTGTAAGGTTTACGACCTTGTCCTTCTCATTTACGATGAAATCACCTGTCTCGTCCTGGACAATGCCCATGATGGCATCCATCTTTGAATACTCAGGAACATCCTCACCACGCTTCATCTGTGTAGCCAGGATATCGCATGCCTCGTAAAGTCTTGTCGACTTGCCACTCTGTCCTGAAATGATAAGAGGTGTACGTGCCTCATCGATAAGCACTGAATCGACCTCATCGATGATAGCATAGTGGAGACCTCTCTGAACAAGCTGTTCCTTGTAGATAACCATATTGTCACGCAGGTAATCAAATCCAAGCTCATTGTTTGTGATATATGTAATATCACAGCCGTAAGCCTCCCTGCGCTCGTCATTGTCCATGCCGCCAAGTACCACGCCGACCTTAAGCCCTAAGAACTCATGAACCTGTCCCATCCACTCAGCATCACGCTTTGCAAGGTAATCATTGACTGTGACAATACACACACCCTTGCCCTCAAGTGCATTAAGGTATGCAGGAAGTGTAGAAACAAGTGTCTTACCTTCACCGGTTCGCATCTCTGCAATACGTCCCTGATGCAAAATAATACCACCGATTATCTGTACTCTATAATGTTCCATGCCAAGCACACGCTTAGCAGCCTCTCTTACTGTAGCAAATGCCTCCGGAAGAATATCATCAAGTGTTGCTCCGTCCTCCAGACGCTTTTTAAACTCCCTTGTCTTATCCTTTAATTCTTCATCGGAAAGCTTTCCCATTGCTTCCTTATATGACTCAACCTTGTCAGCAATCGGGTAAATTCTCTTAAGCTCTCTCTCGCTGTGAGAACCAAAGATTTTTGAAAATGCGCTCATATTTTTCTCCTATAACTTCAAATTGCCCTTGTACAGGCTCACAATAGTGTTATTGTAACACTTTGAGGATGATTGCACAACCTAAAGGGATGAATGTTTTGTAAACATTTTATAAAAATATTTTTGGGAGTGTCGAGATTTAATGGGGGGCTTCGCGCGTGGGAGGCTGTGAGGTCCGGGGGAGCACACAGTATATTCCTCATAAAAAATATGAAGTCAGCCACGGCTTTTTGCCCGGACAGGCTGTGTTTTGGTGATAGTGCTTCATACTATTTGAGTTTATGGAACACCGTGGCAGTTCATATTTTTTATTCTGAACACACTGTGTACTTCCCGGATCCACTTTGTTGTGCGCGAAGCATGGCAGAATTATTTTTTTAATTCAAAAGCTCTCCTTATGGGAGAGCTTTTGGAGCTACATGTTTATTTGGAGCTACATGTTTATATACGGAAGCTATTTTACTGGTTATTTCATTACTTCTGGGCTTCATATGCTTCGCGGCATGCTTTTGCAAGCTGGTCACCGCAGGATGTATTCTTAAATCCACATTTAATTCCACCGATTTTTTCCTCTACCTGGGCTACTGTGAGTCCTTCAACGAGCTTTGGGATAGCTTGGAGATTTCCGTTACAGCCCCCTGTAAACTTTACGTTATGTACTACATCGCCATCGAGGTCAAGCTCAATCTGTGTTGAACAGGTTCCTTTTGTTTTGTAAATATATGACATATTTTATCCTCCTGTGTTTTCATTTTTGTGTATACACGATTATAACATATATTTTTACATCTTTCCTCTATTTTTTTACATTTTCCAACTCAGTTTTTCAATTCAGAAGTTACTGTTCACAACTAACAGTGTGACCGGCAACGATTCAGATTCATAAATCTTATTTATTTACTATTTACGCCATAACGTAAGGGACGATTCGCGCGGGCACCGCGGCGGGCTGCATACACTCCGGAGTCCGCGAATAGCGAAGCTGCTTAGATACTGTCGAATTATGCACATGCTACACAGAAATGCCGAGGCATGGAAGCCGAGGCAAGGAGAAATCGAGCCATGGATGACGAGTTTCGACGGTTTCGTCCTCCTATGAAAGCCTATAATGCATAATTCATACAGTATCTTGGCTGCGCAGTGTAGCGGACACCGAAGTGTATGCAGCCCGCCGCGGTGCCCGCGTGAATCGTCCCGTACTATAATCTCAATAAAGTAATATTCCCTCTCTAGAGGATTACCGGCTGGATCTGTCGTCCGGCCATCACTTCATTTATTGTGTCGACAACCTGTTTTCCATCACACACGAGTGAATTCGGTTTCTTCACACAGTCATCCTGCCCAAACGGCACAAAATAAATATTTTTCATATTCATCAGCTTTCCGATATTCTTAAAGTTGATGCCGAGCGCATCATTTGTGGAAATCCCGATAACAAGCGGTCTGCCGTTTCTTAGATGAGCCTTTGCCGCGAGAAGGACCGGTGTATCCACTATGCCGTTTGCAAGCTTTGCCGCTGTGTTGCCGGTGCATGGGTAAATCACCATCACGTCAAACAGCTTTCCCGGGCCGACACGCTCTGCCTCCTGCAGTGTCCTGATGCCCTCATCCCCTGTGATTTCGGAGATAGTATGCATAAAGTCTCCTGCCTTTCCAAAGCGCGTGTTCATCATCTGTGCATTATAGGAATATACAGGTGTCACATGTGTGAAGCTATCCACAAGCCGCTTTGCAACATCCTTAGTCTTTTCAAAACTACAAAAGGAGCCTGTAATTCCCATTCCTACGGTGCAATCCGAAATAACCATAAGCCCTCCGTCATACCTTTTCTTTTCATACAGTCATAAAGTATTTTTGCACCGGTTTTCGGACAGTATATGCCCGGAAGGCCGAGCGCATGCGTACAGTTTATCTGATACCTCTTACAAGCCTCAAAATCACAGCCGCCGGGCTTAGATGCAATATCTATAATTATTGCATCTTTTTGCAAAATCATGATTAAACTTTCATCTATAACCCTATCCGGTACTGTGTTTATGAGAAACAGTGTTTCAAAACATGCCTTGGCAGGATCATTAAAATCCACCGTTTCATATCCCAGTTCAGCGGCCTCATGCCTTGCCTGTTTTCTCCTTGCCATCACCATGACATGGGCTCCCATAGCAGAAAAAACGCGGGCAATTGCCTTTCCGCATTTTCCAAACCCGCTCACAAGTACCTTTGAGCCGTATATACCATGTATGCTTTTTTGTATTGCTATGAACGCAGTGGCCTCGGCCGTAACAATGGCATTCTGCTCTATGACAGTTTCATCTCTCATAAAGTCACAGCCCCTGTCAACGCCGGGAAAGCACTCCGGCATCATGCCGCCCCACACTGCAATATTGTTAATTATTATATTATGTTTTAATTTTTCTATATCACTATTTATAAGCTTTAGCTTTGAAAAAGGTGTAGGAAACACAATATTCCCAACACGCTCATAATCAATCCCGCCGCTATTTCTGCAATCTGTCTGTTCTCCTCCCAGCATATCAGCGAGGTACTTTTGCCTCTGATCCGTAACATATATTATAGTGTCTTTTTGCATAATAACTTCTTCCTTTCGCTATAATATATGCGCATTTCCAGCTTATGTGAGGGTATTTTGTTTTCTCGCTTAAAGCCTCCTCATAAAGCTTTTTCAAAGCTTTACCTATTCAAAAAAATACAGAGCCTGGCATATATTCCGCCAAACCCTGTATATTTTATAAATTCTACATTTAATTTTCAAATTATCCTATTCAATTCCGGTTCCAACGGATAATCTCTCCGTAGCTTATTACAGCTGTGTGACAACAAAAATATCGTAGATGGCTTTTATTGCCTTGTCAAAGTCATCATTGCTTACACCAATGATGATATTGAGCTCTGATGAACCCTGATCAATCATGCGCACATTGATATTGGCATGTGCAAGTGCAGAGAAAATCCTGCCGGCTGTACCACGGTTTGACTTCATGCCACGGCCAACAACAGCGATAAGCGCGAGGTCTGACTCTAGGTCAATGATATCAGGATGAGCAAGTCTTCTGATTGAGCTGATAACCTGCTGCTCCTTGCCCTCAAACTCTGCCTGATGTACGAATACTGTCATAGTATCGATACCTGATGGCATATGCTCTATAGAGATACCGTTCTCCTCAAACGCCTGGAGAGCCTTTCTACAGAAGCCCACCTCTGAGTTCATCTTGTCCTTGTCGATATTTACCGCAACAAAGCCCTTCTTTCCGGCGATACCTGTGATGGTATAATCAGGCTTTTGGCATGTGCTCTCAACGATGAGAGTACCAGGTGCTTCCGGGTCGTTTGTATTTCTGATATTGATTGGGATGCCTGCCTTTCTTACAGGGAAAACAGCATCCTCGTGGAGCACTGATGCTCCCATATATGAAAGCTCTCTGAGCTCTCTATAAGTAACAACCTTGATTGGCTGTGGATTGTCGATAATTCTAGGATCAGCTACGAGACAGCCTGAAACATCTGTCCAGTTCTCGTACATGCTGGCATGACATGCCTTTGACACGATGGAACCAGTGATATCCGAACCACCTCTTGAGAAGGTAACTACCTTTCCGTCAGGTCCTGCTCCGTAAAAGCCCGGAATAACAGCCTTTTCTGTCTGCTCAAGCTTCTTTGAGAGCACCTTGTCTGTCTTTTCCGCGTCAAAATTGCCATTCTCATCAAAAAAGATGACTGTTGCCGAATCTATAAACTCATATCCGAGATAGTTTGCCATGATGATTCCGTTTAAGTACTCACCACGAGAGGCTGCATAATCTGCACCTGCCTTTGCCTTGAAATTCTCAGCGATAATCTTGAACTCCTCATCAAGTGCCAGCTTTAAATGAAGGCCATTTATGATTGAATCATATCTGTCCTTGATTTTTCTGAGCATAACCTTGAAATCCTGATCATTCTCAGCCAGATCATAGCATGCATAAAGCATATCTGTTACCTTTGTGTCTTTGGAATTTCTCTTTCCCGGTGCACTCGGCACAACATATTTTCTTGACTCATCGCTTCTTATGATGTCGCCAACCTTTGTGAACTGCTCTGCACTGGCGAGCGAGCTGCCGCCAAACTTTACTACCTTTACCATTTGTCTGTTTTTCCTCTGCTTCCTATATAAATAACTGTATTAGCCAATATTATACCGCTTTGATAAATCATTCGTCAATACTCAATATAATCAACATCAAGCTTCATAACATCGTGTTCTTTGTCAAATGTGATGATACCGTATGATGGCATGCAGCCCCACAGCGGTGCACCGATGCTTCCCGGATTCATCATCGCAAGACCATTGTGCTTATCATAAAACAGCTTGTGTGTATGTCCAAAGAGCGCCAGGTCTGCCCCGACTTCCTTCGCATGAAGCTCCAGATGCATATATGACATCTTTACTCCATATGTATGTCCATGGCACATGAGTACCTTATAGCCGTCGATATCAATAAGTCTCTCTGTATCTCCCCGTGAAAAATCACAGTTTCCCGGCACATTGACCATGGTTATATGAGGAAACTCTCTCCTAAGGGCATCCGCATCCACAACGCAGTCTCCCAGATGAAGTATCATATCAGGCTCCTCTCTTTTGACTGCCCGAATCATATTTCCCACATTACCATGTGAATCACTCAGTACCAAAACTCTCTTCATGCGCGTCTCTCCTATATCTTGTTTTACGTATCCATCCAGAGCCACCTTGAGAACAAGAAAATCTGCCGCTTACATGCGAGCATGACGCATCAGCTTTTTTTGTTCTCAATGGTTCTGAATAGTTACCTTTTTTATATATTATCATAAGTTTTCCGCGTGTAAAATATTTTTTTCTTTATATACGCAAAAAAGCTCCATGCCGACTTCATTGTCAGCCCGGAGCTTTTAATCTTTAATTTTAACTATGCAAGCCTCTTCCACTGCTTGCTGCACTTATAATAAGAATAGAACATACATCTTTCTGCCTGCTCGCATCTGACCGGTGCACTCTCGATATTGCACTGGCAATTTACAATAGCATCTGCTTTTCCCTTACATGAACCCTTAATCATTACATCGTCTAAAACTTCGTCTGACATTCTCTTTCTCCTCACATTTGTTTGATAGTATATTTACCTGTTACAATATTGATATATTTTATTATTTTTCTCTGTACGGGCTATGCTTTACGTACTCTTACCATCGGCTTAAATACTAACATCTTGTCCGCAACAGTTGTGATTATACTATATATTGTATTTTAAATCCATATGTCATTTCTAACAAAACAAATGATTTTTTATGTCACATTTTTCACTTGACGAATTTCATTTTCATGTTCAAGCCCAAAAATCAAGGATATCTGAGTAAAACTTCTCCAAGGTATCATCATCCGCATTAAATATCTCGTGCTTTGAATCAGGATAGACCTTCTTAATGCCCTGAGGCAGTTTCGCAATAAATTCATCCTCAGCGGCATTTGAAACCAGATAATCCTTTCCCGCCTGGCATAACAGCACCGGTATTTTAATTTCCTGTGCATGCTTCTTTATATATTTGGATGCCTTGCGCCCGGCCCTGCACCATCTGTAGGTGGCGCCATTTGTACGATAGCGTTCCTCCTCCACCTTGCACTTGTATATGTAGTCATAGCGCGCCTTTGACAGACAACAGCTCGATTCAAAATCATACTCATCCGTATACGGTGTCTGGCTCGGCAGATATTTATCGTTCCAGTTAAGCACACTTGCGACAAACAGTATCGCCTCCACGGCAAAATGTGAAAAATTACCATAAAGCATCTCTATCATAGGGCTTGAAAGTACTGCCTTTGTAAATACCTCAGGATGCTTCTCAAGATACAGGGCAGCTATCGCGCCTCCCATAGAGTGACCGTACAGGTAAAGCGGTCTGCGCCCCTCACGCTTCATCACAATCTCGCGGATAAACATATCAAGATCACTCACATAATCGTCAAAGCTGTTTACAGTGACCATGCTTATATCGGATACACTTCTGTCCGAAAAGCCATGTCCTCGATGCTCCACCATATATACTGAGTATCCGGCCTTTGCGAAATAGTAAATCATCTCATAATATTTAGGCATACACTCTGTAAATCCATGTGATATGACTATGGCAGCCTTTGCTACAGGTGTCGTCACATAGCCGTAATGTATGCGTGTGCCATCTGCACTCTTCATATAGCCATCTTCAAAATTAAGCCTGATAAAAGGCAAAACATATCTTGTTAATTCCTCATTATATTTTTCTTCTGTAATAATCATAGCATTCCTCACTTTTGGTATTTGATATTTTGTAAGTAACTATATCTCAATCCGGTCAATAAGATTCAGGTCATATTTTCTGACTATATCAAGTGCCTTTTCATAGCTTTCCACATCACATATATTGTCCACTGTATGTGCATCAAGCCCAAGTATCACTTTGTTGCCGATGTCATGCGGTATACACCAGAAGCGCTCTGTCGGATAGTGCTTTCCTGCACTGATACCAAGCATGTTTATCTCAAGCGGTATGTTAAGCTCCTTAAGTGCCTTGCACATCCTCGTCATCTCCCATTCGTAGACAGAATCAAGTCCCTGATAATTTATTAAATCAGGATGTGCTAAATAGCTGTACATGCCTGTTTTCATGCCCTCTATAACAGTATCCACATACTCGCGTATACGACTCTCATCATCTGTCGGTGTGCCTGTATACGGGCCTGTCTGCTCTGATTTCATAAAATGCTGGCCCATTATCATGTAATCACAGCCAAGCCTGTCAAACATAGCCTTCTGCTCCTTGAAAAACTCCGGTATGTACTCCGCCTCAAAGCCAACGTAAAGCTTTATGTCGGATGCATACTCCTTCCCAAGCTCCCTGATGGCATACACATACTCCGGTGCCTGCTCCATCGTCATCCGGATGCCCGAAACATAGCCATCCTTAAAGGGGCACGGCACATGGTCTGAAAAACCAAGCTCTGCAATACCCATTCTGATAGCCGCCTCTATATATTCTCGCTCGCTGCCATATGCATGCTGGCACCTATAGGTGTGCGTATGGTAGTTTGCCTTTAAAAATCCAGTCATTTCTTAAAGCTCCAAAAATCTATCTCTTATTGCTGTTCAAACAGCTATTCAAATACTACAATTAAAATCAATTTTATCACTTTTTGCACTTTATTACAATCTCATATTTTTGGGACTTTTTTCTCTATGAAATATATATGCGTTATGTTATAATCCATTGATATATGATAGTCATAATAATTCTATCCACCACACAATCATAAATGAGGGGCAAAATACCTTTTGACCCTCATATCATTATATTTTTATATACGGAGGAAATAATGTTCAAAAAAGGAGTGGTTCCCTCCCAGGGACTGAGAATTATCATCGTCGGATGCGGCAAGGTAGGCCGTACTCTCGTTGAGCAGCTTGGCAAGGAGGGGCACGACATAACAATTGTCGACAAAAACAGGGAGAGGATTTCCCAGGTATCCAATATCTATGATGTAATGGGTATTGTAGGAAACGGTGCCAGCTACAAGATACTGCAGGAAGCGGGTATTGATGATGCCGACTTAATCATCGCAGTCACAGGCTCTGATGAGCTGAATCTGCTATGCTGTACCATTGCCACACAGGTCGGCAACTGTGCTGCTATAGCCAGAGTCAGAACGCCTGAATACAGCCAGGAGGCCAAATATCTGCGCGACAAGCTTGGTCTTGCACTCATTATCAACCCTGAGCTTGAGGCAGCTATTGAGATGGCTCATATTCTTCATCTGCCGTCCAGCCTTGAGGTGACAAACTTTGCTCACGGTCAGGCACAGCTCATCAAGTATGAGATTCCCGAGGGCAGCATCCTCGACGGAACAAAGCTCATGGATCTGGGCACCAGACACCATGCCAATATACTTATCGGTGCAGTCGAGAGAGATGATGAGGTCACTATCCCATCAGGTGATTTTGTGCTCCGCAAGGGAGACAAACTGTCATTTGTCGGCGAACGCAGACATACAAAGGAGTTTTTCAGCCACATCGGAGTCAATACACACAGCGTAAAAAATACACTGATTATCGGAGGAGGCAAAGCCGCATATTACCTGGCAAAGCAGCTCATATCACGAGGCATAAAGGTCAAAATAATCGAAAATAGCTTCGAGCGCTGTGAGGAGCTTTCCATACTGCTTCCGGATGCTGTCATCATAAACGGTGACGGAACAGAACAGGCACTCTTAAAGGAAGAGGGCATAGAGACCTGTCAGTCATTTGTACCTCTTACCGGTATAGACGAGGAAAACATCATGCTTACACTCTATGCGAAACAGGTTTCCAATGCAAAGGTCATAACAAAGCTTAATCGTATAACTTTTATCAATGTCATAAACAGCCTGGACCTTGGCAGTGTAATCTCGCCAAAATACATCACCTCAGAAGCCATAATTGCCTATGTCCGTGCAAAGAAAAACTCTATGAACTGCAATATAGAGACTCTCTACCACATGTACGACTCAAGAGTTGAAGCAATTGAATTCTTTGTATCAGAAAACTCAAATGTGACAGACATACCGCTTCGAGACCTAAAGCTCAAAAAGCATCTGCTCATCTGCTTCATCAACCGAAACGGCAAAATTATTATCCCTACAGGTAATGACTGCATACAAAAAAATGATACTGTCATGATTATAACAACCAATACCGGCTTTACGAATCTTCAGGATATTATGGAATAGTGGGGGAATGATATGAACACTTCAGTAATTCGATATCTTTTGGGATATATTTTAAAGCTTGAAGGCTTTTTGCTGCTTCTGCCATGTATTGTTGCCGGTATTTATTATGAAAAAAGCGGCATCTACTTTTTGATTGTTGCACTCATAAGCATAGCTATCGGTTTTATTTTTTCGGCTAAAAAACCGAGGGATTTTACCTTTTACCTGAAGGAGGGCTGTGCAACAACCGCACTGGGCTGGATTGTACTGAGTATATTCGGCTGTCTGCCGTTTTACATATCAGGAGAGATTCCAAGCTTCACAGATGCTCTTTTTGAGACCATCTCCGGCTTCACCACGACAGGAGCGAGCATCCTGCCTGAGGTAGAATCACTCTCCTATTGCATGAATTTCTGGCGCTGCTTTACGCACTGGATTGGCGGTATGGGTGTGCTTGTATTTCTTCTGGCAATCATCCCGCTTTCAGGCGGCAGCAATATAAACCTGATGCGCGCAGAAAGCCCGGGTCCTTCGGTTGGAAAGCTTGTTCCAAAGATGCGGCACACCGCCAGGCTTTTATACATAATATACTTTGGTCTTACGACTATGGAGATTATTTTCCTGCTTTTCGGGAAAATGCCTCTTTACGATGCCATCTGTACCTCTCTTGGCACAGCCGGAACAGGAGGCTTTGGTATCAAAAACGACAGCTTTTGCAGATATAATGTTTATCTGCAATGGGTTGTTACCATATTTATGATACTTTTCGGAGTCAATTTCAACGCTTACTACCTGCTTTTCTTCGGTCACATCCGTGACGCACTTAAGGTGGAGGAGGTCAGATACTATTTCGGCATCATAATAGCCTCCGTTGTAGTCATAAGCGTGAATATCGCGCATATGTGTACCGGTGTGTTTGACGCAGTCACAAAGGCAGCGTTTCAGGTTGGCTCAATCATCACGACAACCGGATTTTCCAGCACCGATTTCGACAGATGGCCTGAGCTTTCAAAGACACTGCTTGTGCTTTTGATGTTCATTGGCGCATGTGCCGGAAGCACCGGCGGCGGTATCAAGGTATCTCGTATTGTCATCGCTGTAAAGACAATACTTAAGGAGTTAAATGGCTACATCCACCCAAAGAGTGTGAAAAAGCTCACATTTGAGCACAAGCCTGTAGACCATGATGTTATCAGGTCAATAAATGTTTATTTCATGACGTATGCCGTCATTTTTGTTGTTTCAATGCTGCTTGTTTCCGTTGAAAACTATGATTTCACTACCAATTTCACGGCTGTCGCAGCTACATTTAACAATATCGGACCGGGTCTTTCTCTGGTCGGTCCGACATGCAATTTTGGCTTTTTTAATAATTTTTCCAAATATGTACTGATGTTTGACATGCTTGCCGGAAGACTCGAGCTGTTTCCACTGCTCATCCTCTTCCATCCGTCAATCTGGAAGGAATTATTTATTCAAGCAGATAAAAAAGTAAAAGGGAATAGAAAGGAGAAACAAAATGTTCGCATGTAAAAATTGCGGTGGAAATGTGAAGTTTGACATCAAATCAGGCCAGTTAGCCTGTGAATACTGTCATTCACTTTTCGACCCTTACGCGTACGAGGACAAAACCTCTGACGCCGAGGTCCAGAAGGACTTCGACGCAACCATTTTCACATGCCCTCAGTGCGGAGGAGAAATCCTGAGCACAGACGATACCGCAGCAGGCTTCTGCAGCTTCTGCGGTGCATCAACTGTGCTCTACAGCCGCATGCAAAAGGAGCACAAGCCGGCTTATATCATACCATTTGCAAAGAGCAAGGATGACTGTAAGCAGGCCTACATGAGCCTCATGAAAAAGGCTATTTTCGCGCCAAAGGAGCTTAAGGATCCTAAGTTTATCGACGGATTCAGAGGTATCTACATGCCTTACTGGACATATTATGTAACCCAGAAGGCTCCTATTTCACTTCCGGCGAAAAGATCCCACCGTTCAGGAGATTACATCATTACAGACCATTACAGGCTCGAGGGAGATCTCGACGCCTACTACAAGGGACTGTCCTACGATGCATCTTCATCCTTTGATGACAGCATCAGCGAAAAACTTGCGCCATATGATGTGAAGAATATGAAGCGCTTTACACCGGCATTCTTAAGTGGTTTTTACGCTGATACAGCTGATTTACCATCAACGATTTACGCAAGTGACGCAATGGATGCAGCCTGCACAAACACAGTAAGCGAAATAAGTAAAGAGCCTGCCTTTACCGGCTTGTCAGTCGACAGTGACTCCGCTGCTCTTTCGCCTTTAAGTCTTGGCACTACTGTAAAAGAAACAGATTACTCGATGTTTCCGGTATGGTTTTTGTCATACCGCAATAAGGATCGTGTAGCATATGCCACAGTAAACGGCCAGACCGGCAAGGTTATTGCAGATCTGCCTATATCTGTCGGTAAATTCCTGCTAGGCTCACTCATTGCGGCAATTCCGGTATACATTTTATTATGTCTGCTGACGGTTCTCACTCCCGGAATGACTCTCACCATAGTCGGTGTGCTTGCGATTATCGCAAATATCTGTTACTCACAGGAGCTGACCATGATTGCTGTAAAGGAAGCCGGTACCGAGGATAAGGGCCGTATCGCAAAGGAACAGCCGGAGGCACTTGGTGCAATCAACAACCGCAGACGCCTTAAGGCTGCAAAAAAGGCCACGAAAACCATAAAGAAAAAGACAAACACATCGTTTATAGCTTACTTTATACTTTTTATATTTGTCATTCAATTTGTTCCTGCTCTGTTTGCAATCATTGCAGGTATCGGAGGCAGCTTTGGCAATGCAGACGGCAGCCTGATTTTATTTGTTATTTTGACCATCATATCATTTATTTTTTCAATCAGAGCCTTCTCAAGCTTTGACCGGATGCCCGGACACAAGGGAGTTGCCGGACTCATCTTTGGCATGGTATCCATGCTTATTGGCGATGCTGTTCTTTTGTTCCAGCCGGTGCTCGATGCATGGTACTATGGCGCAGCTTTTATCATCATCGCCTCAGTGCTTATCACACTGATTAATGTCATCCGCGCATTCAACGTGCTTACAACGCGCAAGCTGCCACAGTTTGCCACACATAAGGGAGGTGATGACCGTGCATAGAAATAATTATAAAAGTCCTTTTTTGCATTGTATAAAATGCATGTGCTCAGCTTTGTTTACATTATTTTTGCTTGTTACAATCCTTGTTTTGAGCAGCTCATCAAATGTATATGCCACTGAGACAGCCACAAATTACAATCTAAGCGGCACAAACAAGTCTACCGGCTACGAGTACATCCTTGAGGACTCTGCCAATTTCATTGACGATGCCGTAAAAGGCAAGCTCATCTCACAGATGAAAAAGACAACCGAATACTGCAACATAGCTGTTGTCACCACTACCTCACATCCTTACGGAAGCACTGAAAGCTATGCCGTCAATACCTTTGAAGGCTATTTCGGAGCCGGTGCAAACGGTGTCATTTTTGTAATAGACAGAGATTTAAACGAGATTTATCTGGCTTGTGAGGGAAGCACGCAAAGAACCATCCCGAACTCAAAATGTAACTCCATCTGTGACAACACTTATATATATGCCACCTCAAGTCATGATTACGACTATTTCACCTGCTGCATGGAAACAATAGACCAGGTCAACACAGTCCTCGCAGGCGGACATATATCACAGCCTCTCAGATACATTTCGAGCATCTTTATCGCTCTCGCTGCCGGCATGATTTTTTGCTTTGTATATGCATTATCCCTGTCAAAGGGCCGCAAGGCTAAGAGCAACGAGCTCATGGGTGCAGCATTTACAAAGGTAGAGATTCAAAATGCACGCGCACGCTTTATGAACCAGACAAGACACTACAGTCCACAAAGCTCAGGCTCAAGTGGCGGTCACAGCGGTGGTGGAGGTCATAGTGGCGGCAGTCACAGTGGCGGTGGTCACCACATCTAACCTCTGATTTTGATAAATACAATACCATCATCAGCCCCGGCAAATGCCGGGGTTGTTTTATTACAAAAAAACACTAAAAAAATCTCAATTTGTGATTGTTTTTAGTACAAAAACACTATATAATATTCGTAGTATTTTGAATTTTTTTTAGAGTAGACTTGTTTTGTTGTGGGGCAAAATGATTAAACGCAAATATATGAGAACACGACAATTGAAACCCGGCATGATTATTGATCAGGTCATCAAGGATCCTACCGGCCGTAACCTGGTGGTACAGGGCTCAGCTATCGATGATTATATCATCTCTTCGCTGCTTAAGCTCGGTATAATGTCAGTATACATCCGCGAGGGAAGTGCTGATCCTGACGATCCGGATGCCATACTGTCTCCAAAAGCTGCCGCCATGGTCAAACAGCTGCGTACGGACGACCGTTCCAAGGTCACCTTAAGCGACAGTGTCAGGCAGCGTGTATCAACGGGTGTCCAGTACATCTTCAACAACACTAACTCCGAGGAGCTAACACAGGCAACAAACCAGATTGCAGACTCGCTCATGGAGGCCATCAATCAAAACGATGCCATAGCTGTCGATATCAGTTCCCTCAAAACCAGCGATGAGTACACCTTCAAGCACAGTGTGGATGTGGCTACTATTTCAATGATTCTTGCCAAGCAGATGAAGCTGCCTGACAACGAAATCCACGACATAGGTGTATCCGGCCTGTTGCACGATATAGGCAAGACAATGATCCCCAATGAAATTCTAAACAAGCCGGGCAGGCTCACGGATGATGAGTTTAATATCATGAAAAAACATTCCGTGTACGGCTACAATATGCTAAAAGACCGAAAGGATTTAAACAACTCTATACTGATGGGAGTGCTGCAGCACCACGAACGCATTGACGGAACCGGATATCCACTCGGCTTTGATGCACCCAAAATCTGTCAATTTGCAAAGATTCTGTCTGTCGCAGATGTCTATGATGCGCTTGTCACAAAGCGTCCGTACAAGGATGCCTTATCACAGCGCGATGCAGTTGAGATGCTTATGTCCATGACAAACCAGCTTGATATAGGTGTCATGCGTGCTTTCATGAGCAGTATGATTCTATATCCTGTTGATTCAATTGTACAGCTTAGCAATGGTGAAAAGGCAAGAGTTGTAAAAAACAGTGAGTACTACATTCTCCGACCAACTGTTGTCGGTGTCGATTCCGGCAGAGTATACAATCTGGGCAATGATTTGAAGTGCGCAAGTATTATTATACTTTAGACATAATGATTTGAGCCACCTTAAGAATAAAAAAGCTGATGCGTCATGCTTACATGCAGGCATCAGCTTTTTGTTCTAAGTGGTTTTATAGTTATTAATAGCTTGCAAAAATAAAAAGCCCTCAGCACTGTGTACTGAGGGCTTTTTGTTTTAGCAGTCCGTACGGGAATCGAACCCGTGTTTCCGCCGTGAGAGGGCGGCGTCTTAACCGCTTGACCAACGAACCGTGTATTATAATACCATGGTCAATCGGATAATGCAAGCTTTTTTTGAAATTTTTTTAAAAATTTTTATTTGTTATTTATCTGCCTTTTTCGCCTTCTTTGCTTTCTTTATACGTTCTCTTTTAAAGCGTTCCTTCAGACTCTCTGTAAATGTCTCGAGATACCTGTTCTCCACCTTCGGATTTCTGAATCCCTGTGCCCTGTTAAGCGCAGATTTCTTTAAAGCACCCATTGAATCAATAACTCTGTCTGCACTGGCTCTGATACGTTTTCTCTTTCTTCGCTCCTCGACAGCCTCCGCAAGCTCCTGTGACCTCTCCTGCGACCTTTCATCTGCCGCCTTCTTACGCTCTTTAACCTCTTCCACAACCTCATCCATATAGGTGTTGAAATTGTTCTGCAGATTAACGATTGTTCTGCTGAAATCTGTAAGCGCTGACACGGTGATTGCAGTGTCTACAGCTAAAAAGCCCATGAGAAGCAGTGAGAAAAACTCATACCATATAGGTGACATCCAGCCTGTGATGAGCTTCGTAAACGGTGCAATAAAATATACCACTATAAGTCCTGCCACCCCAAAGCCTACAGAATATGGAAAGCACACCCTGCCGTTTATATTAAGCGGCATGCTGCTGTAATCCCACCAATATGCATGAAACAGCTTCTCAAGCGCCCATGATGTGCCATATTCTAAGACAATGCTTCCCAAAAATGCCACCAGAAATATCTGCCACCATGTAAATGTCGCATCCGTGTGAGCCGAAATGAAATCTGCTATCGCAGTGATCGCGACACCTCCGGCTCCGTAAATAGGACAAAGCGGCCCATAGAGGAAGCCTCTGTTTTCCCATTTTTTTGCCCTGATGGTACAGTAGATACTCTCATATATCCAGCCCATACAGCTAAATATAATAAAATACACAAAATATCTTGATAACCACATATATAATCCTTTCTCCCCGGATAATTTATGATATACAGCAAATGACATTGATTCCCTTATGTCTGCAAATTAAAAATCACTCTCCGGATACATCTCATCTAAGTATATATCATACCATTTTGTACACTCATTTGTCCATGAGTCAGCAACTTTTTCATATTGCAGTCGCAGCTTATCGACATTTTCTTCGTTAAGCTCGCTTTCTGCTTCACATAGCTCTTCATAAACCTTTTCTGCTTCTTCAGCTGCCTTCGCCACCGGCTCCGCTGCAAGTGCAAGCTTCCACTCTAGGTACGCCTCTTCTGTTGAAAGCTGTCTGGTCTCATGTCGCTCCCTCTTTGGGACAGCCGCAAGTGCCTCGACCATCGCAGCATCCTTTGCCTGCATGAGTGCCGGCAGATTGCCATCCTTTGATGCCTTAAGCCTTGAAATATAATGGTCATAGCCAAACGGATAGTACATCACCTTGTCATTTTCAAAGACCAATATGGCATCGGCCACCTGCTTTATGAAATACCTGTCATGCGATACAAAGAGCATGGTGCCGGTATATGCCTTAAATGCCGATTCTAGTGTCTCCTTCGCCGGAATATCCATGTGATTGGTCGGCTCATCGAGTATCATTAAGTTCGGACGGCCTGTCAGAAGCTCTGCGAGCACAAGCCTGGCCTTCTCACCGCCTGAGAGCGAGCTGATACGCTTTGAGGCATTTGCCCCTCCAAACAGATACATGCCAAGCGTCTTTCTTAAGTCCTTCTCCACAAGTGCCGGAAAAAGCTCGTGAAAATGGTCTCTCACGGTCTTATCGCTGTCTATAAGTGCCGACTGCTGGTCAAAATATCCCACCAGCAGATTGCTGCCGAGCTGGCTTGTGCCCTTTATTGGTGGAATAAGTCCTGCCACAGTCTTTAGAAATGTTGATTTTCCTATGCCGTTGTCACCAATTACGGCAATCTTCTGACCACGCCTTATACGAAGCGACAGCTCAAGAAGTGCCCTGCCGTCATATCCAATTTTTAATTCCTTCGCCTCGTAAACCCATTTACCGCCCGGAAACTGTGGCTCGATATTGCCTGTAAAAATATGAGCTTCGTCTTCAACCGGCTTTTCTATCAGCTTCATGCGCGCCAGCATGGTCTTTCTCGAGCGTGCAAACGCAGCTTTCTTCGGCTTATGCTTGAATTTGTCAATAAGCTCATTATTATGCGCAATCTCCGCCTGCTGGCGCTCGTAGGCTTTGCGCTGTATCTGCAGATTTTTAAGCTTCTGCTGCCTGTACTGTGTGTAGTTGCCGGCATATCTGTGCAATGCTCCGTTTTCAAGCTCATATACACCAGTCGCAACAGCATCAAGAAACGCCCTGTCATGGGACACAATGACAACAGCCTTGGGATAGTTAATCAGATAATCCTCCAGCCACTCCACCGTTTTCATGTCCAAATGATTAGTCGGCTCATCCAAGAGCAAAAGATCAGGCTTCTTTAAAAGCAGCTTTATCAGAGAAATCTTCGTCTGTTCTCCTCCTGAAAAGCTCCTAAAAAGCCTCGTCTTGTCACTCTTTTCAAAGCCAAAGCCTGTAAACAGCCGGTCGTACTCCATCTCGTAGTCAAACCTCTCTTTTGAAAAGGTATCTTTGTCCGGACAGCTCTCAAGAAGTATTTCCTCGATTGTCTTGTCCTGATTGGAGGAATCAACCTGACGGAGCATTCCGATTGTGATATTTCGCGAGGTTACGATTCCAAGACTATTTTTGCAGGCAGTCTCTTTGCCATGTGCTCCTGACGACATACCGCGATGGTCATCGCGGTCAAGCTGCATCTCTCCTGCAAGAAGCCGAAGCAATGTGGTCTTTCCTGCTCCGTTTTTGCCGACAACAGCTATTTTTTCTTTTTCCTTTATATAAAAATCAATATGGGACAGAATCGTCTGACCTCCTGCCGAAACTGTCCCATCCTTAATCTGGTATAACATATCTAATTAATATCCTTCAAGCTGTCCAAAAGTTCGAGATCCGACTGTAAAACCCTGATATTGGACGTAACCGGCTCCTGTCCCGGCTTTGTAACTGTGATTTCAATAACAGAGTCTGCCGGAATGCCGCTGCCGAATGCATACTGTAAAAAGGATACAAACTTTGGGTGGTTTGCTGTAAATGTATTTTTTGCTTTCATCATTTTCATTATGCTTGCTGGGTTCATGTATTTTCTCCAATCTTATCTATATGATATCTCTTTTGACGCACATATCTTTACGTTCGTTATATTATACCATGAGCCAATTCTATAATCTATCATTTTAGAATTATTTAATTTCTTACGATTCCTCACAATAATTAAAGCGTACACTATATCATATAGCATACGCTCTATTATTTAATCACTTACGTTATGTATTATAATCTCACAACCACTATTCTTTATCTTTAATGTATTTAATTATTATAGATGCTATAGTTAATATTATCATAAATCCAGTAGCCATCTCTATACTATACTTATATGATATTACTAATGTTATCGAATCAAGAATTAAAATAATAATGGATCTAACAGCCCTTCCTCTATGATATTCTTTAATCGCATTTTTATCATCTACGTTATACTCATAAAAATATCTATTTATGGATATTCCTATAATATTGATTCTAAAACCATGTAATATCACTTTAGTTATGCAAAAAATCCATAATAATACAAAAAACTGCTGAAGTGTTATAACTATCATTACTATCTACTTCCCATCTCTGCTACCTGTGCATTCAATACAATCATGCTCGAACTATCTCCTCTATTAGATTTATAAGATGCATTATTTATACTATATGACATTCTACCAGTAATTTTGTCATAAGTAATAGTATATCTTTTAGTAATATATGCATCGGTAAATATATTTTTACCGTTAATTACCGGCGCATATCTAACCTTTTGTGTAGAAAAACATACTTCCCCAGTTATCATATCTACAATAGCCCCTTCTACAATTACAGTTCCAAAGGCTTTTACAAATCGATAATAAATATTTTCTCATAAGTCCATCCTTCCTTTCACATGCGCTTTCAGATTATAATACATACTAAGTATAATATAATTGTGTAAAACCTAAATTAATTTCCCTACAAGAATATGTAAATTATAGATATTTTCTGTGTATCTGTCACGATTAATGTCTAAGTCGATTTAATCATCAATCATACACCGCTCTGCCATTCAACAGCCTTTAATTATTATAATGCTCTGCCTGCGCTCAAACGACATCTTATTGAAATTACCTACAATATCATTTATATGCACTGCATCGTTATTGTACTGTTCTCCTGCTTTGACAAAATTATCATAATCCGGCAGGATATTTGACTGGATATATTCTGCAAGTTCTGCTGCATTCTTTTGCTGATATACTGCATAGGTGCCACAATATTTCCTAAATAAAAAATATGCTGTACCTCATATTTCAATATACTAAAAAACAGATGACCCACATAACATATATGTAAGCCATCTGCTCTGATGCTAAAACTAATTAAATTGTTTACTCCTTCACGCCTCCAAGTGTGACACCGGCAATAATATATTTTGATAAGAGGAGATATACAACAATAATAGGCACGATAGCTACTGTTATCATCATATAGATTTTTCCCATATCGAAATTCATATAGTCCGCTCCTCGAAGTGTGGCAATCAAAATTGGTACTGTCATCTTGTTCTTTGACTGGATGATCAGGGCCGGTGTGAAGTAGTTGTTCCATGAACCTACAAATGTGAAAATTGCCTGTACTGCAATTGCAGGTTTCATGATTGGCAATACTATATGGTTGAAATTGTAAAAATATCAGATTCATGTCATAATAATAGAAAGATGACATAAATCTAATATTTTGTTGCAAAGGAGAACCTTTATGGCACTTTCAAAAGAATGGTATGACGCAGAATTTGTTGACAGCGAGAGCGAATCACTGCATCGTGCTCCAAGTATTGAATATAGTTTTTATAACGCAGTCAAAACCGGGGATATGGAATATGTAATAAAAAACTGCAAAGAAGATGCATTTATACACCTTGACGGAACAGGTGTATTGTCCAGAAATACTTTACAGAATATCAAATATCACTTTGTTGTCACAACCGCCATGATCACAAGATACTGTATTGATGGAGGACTCGAGCCTGAGCAGGCATACCGTCTGAGTGACTTCTATATACTTAAGATGGACAGCTGCTCCACCGTACGCCAGGTTGCTGACCTGCATCACGAGATGGCAAAGGATTTCACAGGTAAGATGGTGCTGCAGAAGAAATCGTCTATCCTCTCAAAGCCTGTTACCCAGTGTGTTGACTATATATACAGCAACATAAAAGAGCGTATCACAATAGCTGATCTGGCTGCATACACAGGGCTTTCCGAGAGCTATCTTTCAAGGGTATTCAAGCAGAATCTCGGTGTTTCGATAAGTGATTATATAAGGGAAAAGAAAATAGAAAAAGCGACTCACCTGCTCAAATACTCAGATAAGCCGATTATAGATATAGCCAACTACCTGTCATTTTCATCACAGAGCCACTTTATCCAGATATTCGAGGGTTTTACGGGGCTTACACCAAAGAAATATCGCGACAGGTACTACAAATCCATGTGGTAGCCTGATGCCAAAAGCCTTGTACTACGCACAAAAAATTCCCACGCAAACATGCGTGGGAATTTTATTTAGCTGATACACAATGATACAATATCAAACGCTATTAATTTTATAAACTATCACTCTATGTATATCTCAACCGTATGACATTTATCTGTAGAAAGCATTTCAATAGCATGCCTTGGAATACGCACGCTGTTTCCTGTAACATTTTCCACTTTTACATCATCACAGAGTGCTCTTTTGACCTGCGCATCCCCAGGTTCGAGCTTATCAGGATTGTGAACTAAAATATCAAATCCATGACCTGCAAATTCTAACGAAACTTTTGCATCACCTTTTTCGTTATACTGCTGTGGCATGAGTACAGGCTCAATAACAAGATCTCCAAGCTCTCCATGGACTCCGTATACAGATGTTATCATAGTAAGCATATACCAGCTTGCGGCACCTGTAAGATATGAATACAGACCTCTTCCATCATTATCAAAATACTCCGGTACTCCCGGATACATCCTGCTTCTGTCAAAGTCCATCGCAGTATCAAGAAGCGTCTTTAATACCTTGTAACCCTCTTTTATAAAGCCCTGTTTATAGAGCGCATTGGCATACATTACAGCCATATGTGAGAATACAGCACCATTTTCTTTTTCACCATATGCAAATCCAAACATTCTTCCAAGATCAAACTTTTCTTCCTTAAAATCAGTGTTTAGTCTGTAGCCACCGGCTTTTTGATCAAACAGATATTTGTCTGCGCTATTACAGATTGCCTTGATCTGTTCTTTTTTTGCGGTTCCACTCATGATGGCAAATACCTGTCCTGTAAGCATCATGCGCACATCTCCACTCTCACATCTTTCCACCGGTCTGCCGTTATTGTCATAATATCCGTTGAACCAGCCTCCATCCGTGCCATCTGATATCCATTCGTTTTCGCGGATGTTTTTCATCATCCACTCAGCCTTATGCTCCAGGTTTTCGCAAATCGCAGCTATTGGGACAAGAACAGTGCTTCCGCTTGTGCAGTTCTCACATGCCTTTGCATAGCTCATGAGAAGATCCTGCTTTTTGTCAGGGCAGTTGTAAAGTATTTCGTCATCAGCAAGCAGCTTAAGCTCATCTAACACCTCAATCCTGTTTATTCCGCTTATTTTTTCCACATTTCTTAAACACTTTGCTATATCAAGCAGATTTCCGGCATATGCACATGTAAATGCAACACTTTCGCCTTTGTCCCATGCCATATCGAGCGCATCGTTCCAGTCTGCACCGTGCAGCTTCATCTCGTTGTGCTCCCCAACATCATAGAAAGCGCACAGATTTTGGATCAGAATATGCTCTAAAACCGTTCCAAAATATATCTGACCGCCTGCCGTCCTTTGTTTGTTACCATATGTAGTATTCCATGCTTCATCATGGCTTGTGCCTCTCATAGACTGGTAATCCTTAAAGTACGTCGTACGCTCAAACAGTACATCTGTATCACCGGTCTGGTCAATATAAAGCTTTGTGGTTACAAATGGCCAGAATGCGTGATCCATCCATACACGTGTGATGTTATTTCTGTCAGCAATAAACTCGCCAGGCTCGTTTCCTATAATAGTCGCATTGGTTCCATCAATTCTCACACCGCCATAATTGTTTACAATCATCCTGCGGACATCCGAAGGTTCCATCAGTAAAAGTGCAAGACAGTCCTGCCATAGATCTCTCCAGCCTCTTCCACCTTTTCCATAATCATGATGTGGAAGGAACGAACAGCCGTATATTCTTCGTAAGATAGGTTGAAAACATATCCATTTAAGATAATTGTCCTCCTTGGCATTTCCTGTCTCAAAATCAATATTTACCTTGTCTATCCAGTGTTTCTTGACGGTGTTTAGTTCTTCTTTTACTTCAAGTACACTGCGGTACCGTCCGGTGATGGCATTTATGTCATTTCCTTTTTCCGTAAGACCTGCAAGCATGATATAGCTTACCGTCTCCAGCGGTTTTATAATACGGTTTGCAAATTTTATTGCTCCGACTGCTTCTTTTCCCTGAAATTTTTCTCCGGCCTTTGCACCTGCTTTTTCAGTTCTGACTGCCTCAGGAATAAGGAAAGAGCCTCCCTCTCCTATAAACTGCTCAACGGTAGGATAGAAACTCTCAGGACTTTCTCCGTTTCCGGATGATCCATATACGAAGTAGCTTATATCATTTTTCCGGTGTCCACGCTCATCAAACGAGAGGACAGGTGTAACCTCAATGCCGTATTGTGTGGTTTCTATTCTGTGCAAAAGTGATGTCACATGTCTGTGATCCCTGATATTGTCAGCACTTCTGCCATAGATTGGGATTGCCCCGATTGGGACTATCTCCATAGCCTCATCTGTCTTGTTAGTGATCTCCACAAGCATGACTTCCATGCTTCCATCAAGTGTAACAAATGATGTCGTGTCGGCCTCTAACCCATATATCTTTGAAGCACGGTGCAGCTTCTGCCACATTAAACCTGCCTCAAGCTCACTTTCATCCTGATTACCTGTAAATCTGTCGGCCTCCTGCTGTGCAGATGATCCGCATACTGACCAGAAGCCCTTTCCCACAATCCGACACCAGAAATTTCTGGTGCCTTTATTGTTGTGGAGATTTTCTATACTAACAGGTTCCAGAAGAAAGGTATTCTGGCTTGTTTTACTGTCTCCGCCGAGAGTTGGTGTAATGCTTGATTTAAGCCCTTTTTCCCCTGCAAGCGGCAGATAAAGTCCACTGTAGTTTTCGGGATTTTTGATCCTGAAGGTTCCATATTTGTCTATAAAATCTATATTTTTCATATTTTCAATCAATCCTCTATACCATTACAAATCAAATTTTCACACACCATATACAATCCTGTAGCAGTCATTATCCCACCTACGGAAAATTTACATGGTAAGCTCAATCTCTGTCTGCTCGCTAAGAAGCTCTTTTGGAATATAGTCTCCCTCAACCGCATGTCCGTTTACAAAAAGGCTCTTGCATCCGCTCTCAACATGATCAGGATTTTTTACAACTATATGAAGATGGCATCCCCTGAAATCCTTCTCTATCTCAAATCCATCCCAGGCTTTTGGAATAGACGGAGCAATATGAAGTCCATAGAAATCAGGACGCATACCAAGTATTCCCTCTACACATCCAACCATGACTGTTGAAGCAGTTCCTGTGAGCCAGTGTACATGTGAACGTCCAAAGTTTGGACTTGCTTTTCCTTCAGTAAACTGTCCATAGCAGTACGGCTCAAGTCTTCTTATCTCTGCTCTGTCATTCTGTGCGGCAGGAGCATTTTCAATAAAATACTTAAAAGCTCTGTCTCCATGTCCTTTAAGTGCCTCAGCAAGAATTATCCAGCCCTGTGACTGTGAGAATATTCCTGCATTCTCTTTAGTTCCCGCATTGTATATCACTGCAAGTGCTCCGTCGAATGCGTGTGCATGATATGGAGGATCCATAAGAATGGCGCCATATTCGGTATTGAGTCTTTCATATACCATTTCAAGGGCCTTATCAGCCTGCTCATCACTTGCAAATCCACTTATAACAGCCCAGCTCTGTGGGTTGAGCCACATATTTGCCTCAGGATCATCACGCTTTCCGATAACCTGTCCATCCCCTGTAAATCCACGGATAAATCTGTCCTCATTCCAGCAAAGCTCCTGAATGATCTTTCCGAGTTTTTCCTGGCTCTCATCAAGATATGCGATATATTCATCATCTTTCTTATAGGCTGCAAACTCTTTTAATATAGTCATTGCATAGTAGAACTGAAGTGCTACGAAGGTTGACTCTCCATCTGCACCAAGCCTCAGGCAGTCATTCCAGTCTGCGTAAAGTCCTGCAGGCATTCCATGTTTTCCGAGGTGGTTCATCGAAAAATCAATTGCTCTCTTTAAATGCTCGTAAACCGTTCCCTCATCCTTGTTGGCGAATGGAATGACCTCATCTATAAATGCTACATTTCCTGTCTCTGATACATATTTGTATACAGTTGGGAAAAGCCATAATGCATCATCAGCTCTGTAAGCCGGGTGTCCTGTCTCCTGTACATAGGAAGCGTCGTCAGGAGTATCCTCATGTCCCGGATTGTGTGTAAACTTGACAAGCGGAAGTCCTCCACCGTTATCAACCTGTGCTGAGAGCATGAATCTGATCTTTTCAACAGCCATCTCAGGCGCAAGGTGTATAACACCCTGAATATCCTGGACTGTATCACGGTATCCGTATCCGTTTCTGAGTCCACAGTATGTAAATGATGCAGCTCTTGACCAGATAAATGTCATGAAACAGTTATATGCATTCCATGTATTGATCATTGTGTTGAACTCATCACTTGGTGTATTAATCTGGAAATGTGATAACTTTCCATGCCAGTATGCGATAAGCTCCTCAAGTTCCTTGTCGCAGACAGCTTTTGTATCCGTGTAAGAAGCAACAATCTTTCCTGCTGTCTCATTATCTATCATTCCAACTAAGAATGCTATTGTCTTTGTCTCGCCCGGTGCCAGCTCCAATACTGTTGTGATTGCTCCACAGCTATTCTCGTTGTAGTTGCCGTGGTTGTTAAGCTTTCCGCTCTCTACTCCGACAGGATTGCCATATCTGTGATATTCTCCGAGAAATTCTCCCCTGTCACCGCACCAGCTGTCAACAGGTGCTCCTGCAAGTCCGATAAATCTGTTTACCACATCCTTGTTGTCAATTTCCTTGCCATTCTCGATGCGGTCAAGATTGGCATGGATCATCTGACGCACTCTGTTCTCCACAAATACTGTCTTTGTAATATACTGTGAATACTGCAGATTCACCTGATCCTGCTCATAGTTGCTGTTGTTTGTAAACTCAGCGTAGCCTGTAATATTAAGGCTTCTTGCCTTATCAGAATTATTTGTCACGCTCAAATTCCACACTTCGTATGTCTTGTTCAGCGGAACGTAATATCTTACTTCTGAATGAATACCGCTGTAATCAGCCATCATCTTTGTGTATGCTGTTCCATGATGACACTCACTCTTGTATTCATTTAAATCCTTTCCTACAGGCTGCCACGAAGCTGACCAGTAATCCTTGCTATCGTTGTCTCTGATATAAATATATCTGCCAGGCTCATCGAACTGATTAAACACATATCTCAAAAGCCTTCCGTTTGCACCTGACTTTGCAAAGCTGTATCCACCTGCATTATTGGAAACAATTGCTCCATACTCCGGCGATCCAAGATAGTTTACCCATGGTGCCGGTGTGTCAGGTCTTGTAATAACATATTCTTTTTTTGATTCATCAAAATATCCGTATTTCATATTCATTACTCCATTCTCTACTTAATTATGTGATCTACGGTTATAACTGCCTCCAACGTATATTCAGCAGTGATCCATTTTCGTAATATAATATACATTTTTGCAGCAGTGTATTATACAAAATTATTTCTTAAAATATCAGATTCATGACATAACTAAACTTATTTTACCGGGACGTTTAACATCTTCATCGTAGCTATCCTTCTGGTATACACGGACATAATCGATCACATATGGATTATTCTCAAAGCTTGCCTCATCGTTTGGATTTCCAACCCAGCTTCCACCAACAGCAAGATTTAAGATAATGTAAATGCAGGAAGGTATCCATGTCCCTTTGGAACCTTTGCACGGCATTCAAATCGTCCATATATGAAGGTCTGCTTATTCTGTGTTGAAACTCTTCCTGATGTATAGGAAGCTGCTTCTTTTGTTGAGCCGGTATCACCATTAAACTCATCGCTCCACACCTTTTTGTAGCCATCATAGCTTAGTTCGCCTGTCTGCTGCGCCGCATCCAACGCTCCCTCTGCAAACGTCTGTGACGGCATGGCTGATAATACTCTTTTTTTCATAAAGTACCCCTTTCATTTATAGTTATTTGCTATCTCGCATCATGTTACTGTCCACACCTTTCAGTGTAACCCATAACCATAGCATTACTATAACGATTAAGTACCCTTAAAATATACAAAAATAAGCACAAAAACATCAAATTCATGACATTTTAATTTTCCTGTAATTTCCGCAATTCTCTCGGTGTCATGCCAAACTGCGCCTTAAACATCCGGCTGAACACCTTATAATTCGTAAATCCATTGTGCTCCAGTATGTCCGTGATGGAATCCTCAGTGGCCAGAAGCTCCTCATGTATGTGATTGATTCTTACCTGATTGACATACTCGAGAAATGTAACTCCCATGCATTTTTTGAACATACGGCAGAAATACTCCTGATTGAGTGAGGCTATGTCTGCCGCCTCCTTTAATGCTATTGGCTCCTGATAGTTTTTCGCCACATATCTAAGGACATCCTTAAGGCGCACTATCTGCCTGGATTCTTTTCCCGCATTCATCTCTTTGTACGAATAATTTGTAAACAAAATATATAGGAATTCGTTCACTTTTGCCATAAGCCGAAGCTCATAGCCCTTGCCCTTTTTCAGGTATATATGCGCTATCGACTTAAGAAGAGACTTCATCTGCTCATATTTTCTGCTGGCATGCTCGGTCTCATAACACTCTCTAAACCTTATTTGTCCGTAATCGTCTATGTAGCTGTCCAGATATGCATACGGTATCTGCACCAGAAGCACCCTGACTCTTTCATAGCTTTGCGTGCCATGTATCTTATTTGAATTTATGACAAAAAATTCATTTTCTTTCAATGTATATTCATTTTCACCGCAGACAACCTGCAGTGAGCCGGAAACTACATAGATTATCTCTATATGGTCATGCCAGTGCCTCGGTGAAAACTGCCTGTAGTCCTCGTATCTGTCGCAGTAGATTGGAAGATGTGGTATTGATCTGACGTTTTCGTGTGTGTATTGCTGCATAATTTTCTCCCTGACTTACTAAATCAAACTTCGTATTTAATGTTTAATGCTATATTAGCCTGAGCATATCCAAATTATTCCGAAGAAAACAATATTCATAGTTTGAAATTCTACCTTCAAAATATACTCCTCTCACGCAAAAAGTCAATATCGACCTAAAATAATGTCAGTATCACAATTGTATATATCGCTTTTATAATTTACAATCATCTTGTACGAAAAGAACAAGCTCCCGACATATTAATGTATGGGAAGCTCTTTAAATAATAAAAATAATAAGAAAGGTAATCTGCTATGAACAAATGGTCACGATTCAAATTCACTCCTAATCTTCCACTTGGGGCAAATGGTGAAAGAGTTACAGGAAGCAAGGCTCACATAGAGCTTTCAAAGGAAGCTGCCAAGGAAGGCATGGTACTTCTCAAAAACGAAAACAACGTACTCCCTCTTGCAGCGGGTTCTAAGGTAGCCCTGTTTGGAAAGGGTACTTTCGACTATGTAAAGGGCGGTGGCGGAAGCGGTGATGTAACCGTTGCATATATCCGCAATCTCTACGAAGGACTTAAGCTTCAAAAAGAGAAAATAAGCATATTTGAGGAGCTGTGCGATTACTACCGCAACGACATTAAAAAGCAGTATGCAGCCGGTGCTGTACCCGGCATGACTATAGAGCCGGATGTACCGGCTGAGCTTTTAAGCAAGGCTCAGGCATATACCGACACTGCTATCATCTCAATCTGCCGCTACTCCGGAGAAGGCTGGGACAGAAAGAGTGTTATTGACCCAAACAACAAGGCTCTCTGGGAATACGAACGCGAGATGACCGAGAAGTCGGCAGAGCTTTTTAAGGATGGTGATTTCTGTCTCTCCGTAAAAGAAAAGGAGATGATTGACACTGTAAAAGCCAGTTTCAAAAATGTAATCGTGATTTTAAATGTCGGTGGAATGGTTGATACGTCTTGGTTTGCTTATGATAATCAGATTCAATCAGCACTGCTTGCCTTACAGGGTGGTATGGAAGGCGGGCTCGCTGCCGCTGAGCTTCTCGTAGGAGATGGCAATCCTTCCGGAAAAACTGTCGATACATTTGCCAAATCACTCGACGACTATCCGTCTACTTACAATTTCCACGAGTCAAGAGACTATGTGGACTATACCGATGATATATATGTCGGATACCGCTATTTCGAGACAATTCCGGGAGCTGCCGAGAAGGTTGTATACCCATTTGGCTATGGACTCTCATACACCACATTTGATGTGGAGACTGTTTCTGCCGGCGTTGTGAATTCCAACTGTACGTCTGAGGCCAATAAGCTCTACGCAAAAGTCCGTGTGACAAATACAGGTAAATTCTCCGGAAAAGAGGTTGTTCAGGTATACATTGCTAAACCACAAGGAAAGCTTGGCAAGCCTGCAAAGGAGCTCGCAGCCTTTGAAAAGACAAGAGAACTGCAGCCGGGTGAATCACAGCTTATGATCCTTACATGGGAAATAAACGATATGGCATCATATGATGACCTTGGAAAGGTTAAAACATCTGCATATGTACTTGAAGCCGGTTCATATGATATATACGTTGGAACGAGCGTCCGTGACGTGACAAAAGCTGATTACTCATATATATTAAATCATGATGTAATTACCGAGCAGCTTTCAGCAAAGCTGGTTCCTACAAGTCTGCCAAAGAGAATGCTCGCTGACGGAAGCTATGAAGCTCTGACTCAAAGTGAGCCTGTTGACACCGACTACTCAGCTATTGGCAACATTGACCCTTCCCTGACAGAGGGTGTTGCTCCAGGTCAGAGAGCCATCCCATACTTCCGCTTTGCCGATGGCATGGCTAAAAACGGCAGTCACGACATCATGGATGTTGTGGAAGGACGTATCACGCTTGATGAATTTGTATCAGAGCTTTCCATCGATGATCTCATTCATCTGCTCGGTGGACAGCCAAATACCGGTGTTGCAAATACCTTCGGTATCGGAAATATGCCTGAATACGGTATTCCTTCTGTCATGACAGCAGATGGTCCTGCAGGAGTGCGCATAGCTCCTGAGGTCGGTATATGCACCACTGCGTTTCCATGCTCCACACTGCTCGCATGCACATGGAACCCTGATGTTTTAGAGGCTGTAGGACGCGCCGGCGGTGAAGAATTAAAGGAAAACAACCTTGCACTGTGGCTCACCCCTGCCATCTGTATTCACAGAAGTCCTCTCTGCGGACGTAACTTCGAGTACTACTCAGAGGATCCATTCGTCACCGGAAAGCTCGCAGGTGCCATGGTACGCGGAATCCAGTCCAACAATGTCGGTGCCACACTCAAGCACTTTGCCTTGAACAACAAGGAAACCAACCGCAAAAACAGCGATTCACGCGTTTCAGAAAGAGCTGCCAGAGAAATCTATCTGAAGGCATTTGAGATGATTGTAAAGGATGAAAATCCATGGGCTATTATGTCCTCTTACAATATGATAAACGGCTACAGAGCCTCTGAAAGCGAGGATCTTTTGACAGGAATACTGCGTGATGAATGGGGCTATGAAGGAATGGTCACAAGCGACTGGTGGACCTGTGGCGAGCATTACAAGGAGACAAAAGCTGGAAATGATCTTAAGATGGGAAATGGATATCCTGATCGTGTGAAGAAGGCTTATGATAAGGGTGCCATCTCTCGTAGTGAGATGGAGACCTCTGTAAAGCGTATATTAGGATTCATATTAAAGCTTGATTAAATTTTGCTCTGCTTTTTATAAACCTACCCGTTTCATAATACCCGATACTTATTATAAAAAAAGGGTATTCAAAGTTTTTTAGGGTCTTTACTTTTTAGGGTCTTTCGTTAGGGTTCT